>Ga0315905_10002450_pt1 | contig 19515 bp, 13 predicted proteins | sample LakEriMetagenome_5_FD_203522 | JGI IMG/M metagenome (GOLD analysis project Ga0315905, IMG submission 203522) | Freshwater fungal communities from buoy surface, Lake Erie, Ohio, United States - Buoy 4 MA121 | ecosystem: Environmental > Aquatic > Freshwater > Lake | place: USA: Lake Erie, Ohio... | reverse complement strand
TTAACGCCGACCAAGCTATGCGCGCTGCGCTGGCTAACCAGCAGTCGGGACTACAAGTCGGACAGCAGAACCTTGAAGCAGCACTGCAGACGCAGCAGTTGGGTACTAATGCGGGCCTCGAAGCTCTTCGGGCAAATCAGAGCGCGGACCTTGAGCGCCAACGTATGGGTGAGCAGTCGCGTCAGTTCGGTTCGCAGCAGGGACTCGCAGGGTTGGCACAGGCCGGTCAGATGGGTCAGACGCTTTCTAACATTGGCTCGGCGCGGTCGCAGGCTGACCAAGCACGCTTCGGGTTACAGCAGAGTACGGCGGCTCAGAACCAAGCATTGCAACAGCAGTATATGGATATGGCGTATCAGGACTTCCTGCGCCAGCAGGGGTACCCAGCAGAACAGCTTCAACAGTACAGTAGCCTACTTCGCGGTGTGCCTGTAACGCCTAACACGACAACTACTGCATATGCACCTAATGCTTCGTTAGGTTCGCAGTTAATGGGTGGTGGTCTTGCTGCGGCTGGTGTATATAATACGTTCCGGGGAGGATAATCATGGAAACGAAACCATACGATTTACAGTCTCCTGAGCAAATCGCCAAGGACTACGGCGGCAACAAGCAGAAGATTGCCGAAGCTATGCAGATGGGTGTCCTTGACCCCACGGCTGGCACGTTGGCTGGTATGTTTATTGACCGCATGCGCTCCGCTGCGCAGCAAGAGGCCGCTCCCCAGCAGACTGTAGCCCAACAAGTATTTGCCCCACCGGCTCCACCTCAGCCACCTATGGGTGCCCCTGCGGGTCTTGGTGCTACGCCAGAAGCTGCGGCTATGCCGCCTATGGGTGCGCCTCCACCACAAGGAATGCCTCCACAGGGTATGGGTCCGCCTCCGCAGGGTATGCCCGCTATGGCTGAAGGCGGTATGGTTCCTCCCTACGCCTCTGGTGGTGGTCTTTCCGAACTCCCTGTACCTGACACTATGTTTGATGAGCCCGGTAACGGTGGCTTTGACGATGGCTATGCAGGTGGCGGATTGGTTTCGTTTGCTGCTGGCGCTGCTATTGGTGCAGAAGAAGATGAAGACGGTGACGGCAATCCTGACACTTACTTTGGCTATAACTACAAAGACCCGTCAGCAAACGCTGCTATGCGGGACAAGTTGTTTGGCGTGCCAGAGACTAAATACTCAAGTGAATATGAAGCCGACTTGCTTAAGCGGCGTAGCCCTGAAGCGCTGAAAGCGGGCCGTAGTAAGGACATCAATATGGCGATGATTGAGGCGGGGATTGCTATGGCAAACACGCCCGGTTCTTTGCTTCAGTCCGCTACCCGAGGTATCGGTGCGGCGCTACCGGGCTTTAAAGCTGCGGAAAAAGAACGCCGTGCAGAAGAGCGTGAAATCCAGAAGGGTCTCATGGACCTCGAACAGGGCCGCAACACTGCTGCTGCGCAGAAGGCTATGCAGCTACTTGATATGCAGCGCACAGGTATCCAAGGCAAGGAAGGCCAGATTGGCCGTGCGTTTACAAGCAGCGAAGCACAAGCAGTACGTGATTTCCAAAAGGGCGAAGGCGCACTCGACCGTGCTAACGCCTTACGTATTGCGGGTATGCGCGGTAGCGGCGGTAGTGGTAGCGGTAGCGGAGTGGGCACTAAACCCCTTTCCCAAGCACAGGCCGAAAAGGGTTACAAAAATGCTTCTGCCCGTATGACAGCAGCGTTCAAAGAAGGTGAAAAGCTAGCTGCTAGTGGTGATATGCCGGGAGCTAGGAGGTACTTTTCCGAATATACTAAAGCCCGTAGGGCTGCTAACGAGTTTGCATTATTTGCAGATTTACCAGAGTATACTACGCTACCCACTACAAAATCAAAGGGTATCCAAGCGTATACGAAGCATGTTGAAAAGTATGGACAGCCTCCTTTGCGCACAGATAAAAAAGTCGTTAGGGGTGGTCAAATAGCCCCACAAAGCGCATTACCTGCGGATATTGCTAAACTATACGGACTTTAAATATGGCTACTATGCAGCAACTAGAGGCGGCGCTTTTAAAAGCGCATAACGCCAAGGATACTCGTGGTGCAAATGCCATAGCTGCAGAAATAAAACGCGTACGGGCAATATCAACTTCGGCTCCCGTATCCGAGAGACAAGCAAGGCAAACTGCTGCTCAACAGCAGGTGCAGAAAAGGCGTAAGGAAGAACAAGGGTTTTTAGGTGGTGTATACGACAGCATCTTCGGTGCTGACAGCACGGTGCCAAAGGCACTTACAGAAACCCAGCAGTCTACACGTATAACGGACATCGCTACCGAGCGGCAGAAGCTTCTTGCCCAAGCTGCCCAACTTGAAGCCCAAGCGAAGATAACTCCCGGGCGTATCGACCGCGGTCCAGACCAAGCACAAGCCCTTCGGGATGCAGCAAAACGTGCGCGTGCCAGCGCAGCAGCACTGGGTAACCAAGCGGCGTTTATTGAGAAGACCGGTATAGAAGCGCCTAAGCCCAGCTTTGCACGCGAAACACTTGGCGCTGCGCCTCGTGAATTTACACGTGGTATAGTCTCTCTGCCCGGTGTGATTGAAGAGTTTACAGGTCGTGGATTATCTATGGTTGGGGCACCGGGTGGTGAGTATTTCACCAAGACCGGTAAAGCTGACCAAGAAGCCGCACGTAAGTTTGCCGAAGGTATATTCGGTGCACCAAGCGAAGACTTACAATATGACCCTACCACACAGCTTGCCACAGACGTAAGTGGTGGTCTTGGTAGCATGGCAACGTTTGCCGTTCCCGGTGGCGCTGCGCGTCTTGCTGGTGCAGGTAAAGGGCTTCAAGGTGCAGCGCGGGCAGAAGCCATAGCGAAAGCGTCACTTCCCGGACAATACGGCATAGCCACTGTCCAAGGTGCCGGACAAGGTGCAGAAGATATTCGTGCGTACGAACAGCGTACAGGTAAGGAAGTTGGCGATGCCACGGCTTTCGCAACCATGCTTCTTAACGCTGGACTTGGCGCAGCAGAAGTCGGTGTTTTCAATCGCCTAGTCGAACGCCTACCAATAGCCCAGCGTGGCGCGGCCATGGAGAAAGCGGCTAGCACAATAAGCCGTATGACTAAGGGTAAGGTAGACCCGACTGCTCTTGCTAAGGCCGTAGGCAAGGAACTAACTGAAGTGCAAGCCACAGGTGCTGGGCGTATCGCCGTAGGCGCTCTAGAAGAAGCCGCTCAAGAAGGCGGTGTTCAGGCAGGCTCTAACCTGATTGCGCAGCAGTTGTACGATGAAGAGCGTGACCTAATGGAAGGCGTAGGCCGCGCTGCTCTTGTTGGTGGTATTGTCGGTGCCGGTGTGCGTTCCACTACGGAAGCTTCTAGTTACCTTGGCAAACGTGCTGCAGACAGCCGCCAGAAAGCCCTCGATATCATAGCTGCAAACGAAGAGGCAACTGCCACCTTCGACATTAACGTACCGAACAGGGAAGACCCAACACAGCAAGACCGTATAACCGTGCAGACTATGGGTCGTCCCGATGCTGACGGTAACGTAATTGTTATGCAGCCTAACGGCATTCCAACCCGCATGAACGTGGAAGACTTGGACCGCATGCGCGTGCCAACTGAAGGCTTCCGTGCAACGAAGATACCAGAAACGCTGTCAAAGCAAAACATCGAAGCTCGCTTGGTGCAGTCGCTTGGCAACACAGCGCCTGATGAGGACGCAGAGTCGTACATCAAGAATGTTTCTTCGGCGCTTAATAAAGGCATGGCGGCAGGCAAACCAGAAGATATCGACGCGTTCTTCGAGAAGCAGAAGAAATCTATCTCTAAGGCACGCATCTCCGAAGATGCTAAAATCGCTCGGATGCTCGTGCTCGACGAAGCCGCTAAGGCGCGTGACGAGTACTTCGAATTGCTCACGGCCCCGCCAGAGGGCACAGCCCCAGCGCGAGTAGCAGAAGCAGGCACCGAACAGGCTGCACCTACGGTTACGATTACCCTTGCAGATGAGATTGAACAAAACGCTGCCGAGCGTGAAGCTGCTGCTCAAGAGCGTGAAGAGTTGTTCCGCCAGATTGCAGAAAACCCGGACGTTGTAGACAAGATGGGTGCCTTTGTTGATACCCTAGCGTCCAAAGGGCTAGAAGCCCCTAATATGCGTGAGTCTACATCACTGCGTGATATCGTTCGTCGTGACTCCGAATTTGAAACTACTGCAGCGCGTGTAGAAGACATTCTTAGCCGCGAGCGCATGGTTGCGCGCATGAACGTAATTGAGCCAATTATCTACGACCCAGATATCAAGGGCGAAAACAAACAAAAGAAAATTAACGCCGACCTTAAGCGTCGGAACATGGAACCACTTACTCCTGACGAGGTTGACCGTGTATACGGTTTTGAAGCAGCGGAAGCTGTGTTCGGTCCAGAAGGTGAGTTCCAGCAGCGGTTAGATGCTGAGAACGCAAAGCGTAATGCGACTTTTGAACGTATCCTGCGCGACCCAGCTATCAAAGATAAATACCGTGCGTTCATAGGGCAGGTAGATAAGAACAGCTGGGATGCTCCTAATGAGCAGGAAATGGCTGCACTGCGTGGTGACGCCAAAGACATCGAAAGCCTTATTCCAACTGCTGAAGACAAGTTGGCGCAGCGCACACCTGCGCCTGTAGTTGAAGCCCCGGTCGAAGCGCCTGTAGTTGAAGCCCCGGTCGAAGCGCCTGTAGTTGAAGCCCCGGTCGAAGCGCCTGTAGTTGAAGCCCCGGTCGAAGCGCCTGTAGTTGAAGCCCCGCCCGCTCCTGCTCCTGTCGCAGCGGCTCCCACTCCCGTGCCCGCTCCTCCGCCTCCGCCTCCGCCTGTCACCACGGCGTTTGTGGAGTATGATGCGACTAACCTTGCGTTTGCCCCGGACGTTCCGCTTGAGATACAGGGCATAGTTCGCGGTTGGCACAAGCTGCTTTTCCCCGACACCAAGCTATATTTCTCAACGTTTAGTAACGCTGCTGATAATGCCGCTAAGCTTAAACCCCAGTTCCCGCAGATAGCGAAGGCTGCTGCTATGGATAATGCGGGGGGATTAACCCAGCAGACGGGTATTAACGAGCACTACATATTATACAGGGGAAAAAACAACATCTCCCGCATGCTTGAAACCATCGCGCATGAGATGGGTCACGTGCACATGAAAGAGGTGTTTGCAAAGGCTTCGCCTGAAGTACGCGCAGAGCTTAAACAAGCATATGAGCAGTGGTTAACTAGCCAGAAGGGCAAGACGGGACGCGAGTTCGTAGAAAGTTTACGTGCACGTATCGCTGGGCGTACCCTGCAGATAGCCAACCCTAATATTATGGCTGATGACATAGACCAGCAGCGTAGGTACTGGAAGTCTTTCTCCGAGTGGTATGCAGACCAAACTGCACGTTGGGCTGTGTCTGACGCTGTGCCCTTGTCGGTAGTCGATAACTTCTTCTCGAAGCTGGCACGTTCGCTTCTGGCGTTCTACAAGTCTGCGCGTGCTCAGCGCTTCTTGCCAACCGAGACTTTCAAGAAATTTATTAGCGAAGTGTCTGAAGACTTAGACCTTACGCCTTTGGATGTGCGTCAGCAGGAAGAAGCAGCGGAGCAGGTACCTGTACAGGAAGCTGTACAGGAGGAAGAAATAACCTACGACGACGTACTTGACGAAATTGAAGGTGCGTTCCTATCGGACCCTACTGAAGGCAAAGAACCAGAAATTACAGAACAGGCGTACCGCTTGCTCAAAGGCGCTGCAGAAAATCAACGCGCCACACCCGCAGAAATCATGCGGAAGCTTGAGGAGTACAAGGATAAGTACGCCACAGAGCAGGATTTCGGCGCACCACAGCTTGAACAAACCACAGTCACAGCTTCACCGCTACCTAACGGTCCCGCTGCTACGCCGTCTAATCCACGTATCGAAACCCTTGGCTTTGCGGCAGAGAACCAGTCACGTCTTAAGAAGCTACGTAGCTGGGCTATCCGCAAGTTTAACTTTAAGTATCGGGATGCCGTAGACTACACACGGGCACTGGCCTCTATATATGGAGTGACTAAACTACCGCCTAACCTAGACGTGGCGCATAAGTTTGAACTGCTGGAGAGCCGTAGGATAGGTAACCAGATGAGCCTGCGCCGCTGGTACCTAGACCCGTTGGAAAACAAGATTAAAGAACTCGAACTCGACCCGCAGGACGTAGATATGTACCTCTGGGCACGTAGTGCCAAGGACCGCAACGCAATGGTGCGCAAGAGTTCCAAGGGTGAGATTACTGACGGTTCGGGTATGTCCGACGTTGATGCAGATATGGTGCTGAACAAGATGGCCCTAGAGGGTCTCACACCTAAGCTGCGTCAAGTAGCTAAGATACACGACGCACTCGTAGACTTTATGGGTAAGCAACGCATAGAGTCCGGTATGCTGTCTAAAGACGCTTGGAAGAAAATGCGCAAAGAGCAGCCATTCTACACCCCACTTAAAGGTTACGCATTAAACGGCGACATGATGGCCGATGGTAACCCAAATACAAAAATGGCTGAAGCCCGTGAAGCTGAAGCACGAGGTGGCGGGGGTACGCGTATACGGGAATATATCGCTCCTCGCGGGCGTAAGTCCATGCCTTCAAGCCCTATAGCCAACCTTCAGCATGACGCGCAGATGGCTATTGCCCGTATCGAACGTAACCGCGTATCGCAGGCACTGTTGGAAGCTGCACTCAACGACCCTATTACCCATAAAGGCGTAGTAAAAGTCTACTCGGAAAAGAAGGTGCCCGGTGCGCAGATGCTAACCGGCAAAGCTCTAACAAACATACGTGAGAAAGTAAGTGGTAACACGGGAGCAGCAGACCGTATTTTCCTCGTTAAGAAGGATGGGGACGCTTACTACCTAGATTTCCAAGATACCGCCGCAGGCAACGCACTCTTTCGTGCGTTTGCAAACATGACGCCCAAAGATGTGCACGCAGCGATAGCCACAATACAGGTTGTAAGTAACGGTATTAAGTCGCTCAAGACTCGGTTTAACCCTAGCTATTTGCTCGGCACCGCATGGCAACGCGACTTCCAAGAAGCTATTATGACCAACTACTCGGCACAGGGTATCAAGGGTGGACCAGCCGAAGGTAAGAATATTGCCGCGAAGTCTGCAATGTATATGTTTAGCCCACTGCAGGCTCTGGTAACGCGTAGCTATTTAAACGGTACAGACCCTGAACAATCGAAGCTCGTCAGTCTGGCGCGGATGGGTGCGTCTCCTGAGCAAGCAAACGAGTTGACGTTGCTGTTCGACCAGTTTCTGCGTGATGGCGGTGCTGTAGGTAGTTCCATGATAAAAGACACTGTAGAGCAAATGGCGAACCTTAAAGAGTCGCTTAAGCGTTATGAGCAAATGACTCTTCTGGGCACCGCTAAAGACAGTGCTCGTGCCGCTGTAGACGTAGCTAAAATACCTTTGGACCTTATGGATACCCTATCGCAGGTCATAGACATGCAGGCCCGCTTTGCTACTTACCGTGCAGCACTAGAAGCAAACATAAGCCGGGATGACGCAGCTTCGCTTGCGCTTGACTCGTCGCTCAACCTCACGCGTAGGGGGGAACTAGCCCCAGAGCTTGATGCATTTTTCTTCTTCTTCAGTGCTGGTGTCGAAGGTGGGCGTAAGTTCGTTAAGCAAGGACTTACTTCACGGAATGCACGTAGGGTTATAATTGCTGCGATAAAGCTGGGTGTTGTGGCGCAGCTTATAAACCATTTCCTGAACGGTGGCGACGACGACGAAGATGGTCGTAAAAATATATACGACGTAAACGACGCGACTCGGCAGACACGTACTGTTTTGTATTACGGTCCCGGTGCTAACGACTACGTAGCTATACCTATGGCGTTCTCTCTCGGCTTTGCTAAGTATGTAGGTGAACAGTTTACTGCGGGTTACCTTGGAGAAATAAGCCCTATGGAGGCTGCTGTGACTTCAGTGCTCGCATTCCGTAATATGGCGTTGCCGGTGCGCGGTTCGAGCTCCGAAGACCTAGGAGCACAAGTAGTTAGCCTAGGACTACCTGACTTAACGCAGCCTTTTGCAGACATCGCATTCAACACTAACTTCTTCGGTGGAAATATTTTTCGTGAAGACCGGTTTGGCCAGACGCCACCTTCGGAATTAGGCCGCGAAGACACAGCAGAAGTATGGAAATGGATTGCGCGGGGTGCCAACTCTTTAGGCGGCGGCACTTCAACAGTGCAGGGCGACTTCTCCCGTGCACCTGAGTGGTACGAGTATCTTGCAAAGCAGTATGGTGGCGGTCTGGCCACCATCAGCGGAGACATATTGTCGGGCAAGATGCCAGACCTGTTTAAGGTAACGGGTAAGGGCGGCGAGTACGCGCCTATGAGCAACTTCTACGAAAACACCGATAAGATGGATGCTATTTACCCGACGTACAAGAAGGTAAACGGTTCGCCTGACGCAGAAGAAGCACCAGAGTACGACGAAACAGACGAAGCTGCACTGGCAGAAAACCAGAAAGCGTTCCCGCTGCAGACCGAGCCAGAGATTATGGAAGCTTATGGCACCGCAGTTACAGAACTTAAGGCTATTCGCAAAGCTGACCGTGAAGGTGAGTACAGCAGCATCGAAGACAAGTACGATGCCATGAACGAGGTCTACAAGGAGTTCAACCGGACCTACAACGAAGTGAAGAAGCGGAAATAAAAATACCCCCCAGCAGTGCAGGCTGGGGGGTATTGGCCGTGAGGCCGGGGAGGAAGGAGCAAACTTCCTGAGACGGCATGATACTTACTGACGCCAGATGCGTAAACCCCTAATACCTTCGTAGATGACAATTTTAGTGATTATTTTCATCTTTAGGCGTCTGCATACACCATATATGGTGTGCCTAGCCTCTTTAGTGTTGAGGCACGGGATAAAAATCGACGCGCCTCGCCGGAAAGCCTTCCAGTTAATTTCGTACTTAACTCCCTCCACCAGCATCGTCATCACTCTGGCTAGCTGCCTCAACAATAGTGTCCACGTCTAAAAAGCTATTCGAAGAAGTGTCGAAGGCTAAGCAATACACGTTCGTGGTGGTCACCTGCATGCCCTTGGCCATGCGCTTCTGTACGCCACCGAGATACACACCGTCCGACTTAAGCCCGTTGAGCGTGTCCTTGTAGCTAACTTGGTGCTTAACACAGTCGTTACGGAAGTGCTTCGAGTCGATAAACATGCGCTTAGTATCTGGTTCGTAGCGTACGAGCAACTCGCCCCGTGGCTCAACCATAGGCAGTGTCGCCATCTTCGTGCGGTTATCTACTGTGTCGTTCACTACCAAAATGTTGTTGATGTGGCGGTTAAGGTAGTCACCGATGACAGACGCTTTGTCCGTAGCTGGCGGCTTTACGTCTTCGCGCAGCGTCGAGAGCATCTTCTGTGTTGCCCATAGGTATATACGGCGCATGTCGAAGTCGATAAGCTTGAGGTACTTCACGGCGATAAGCCCACCAGTTATGTTGGCGGCAATCTGTGCAGACCAGAAGCGCTCACGCTGCGTCAGCTTCATCTCGCTGTCTATCTTGGCTTGGATAGCGAGCAGTTCTTTCACCGCTTCCTCTTTGTTACGCACCAGCCACTCGGCATAGATAATACCTGCATGCCCGTAGTTTTCCTGAAGCTGGAAGTCGAACATCTTCTTGGCTGTCTCTACGTCGTACACGTCGTTAGCGTCGATATTATACTCAATCATACGCATCATCTCGCCATCCGGCTTCATCTTCGCACTTGCCAGCTTTTCGTAGAAAGACGCGTTCGAGGAGCAGAGGCTTATCGTTTGCCACTTCGTGTGGTTCGGACGTAGCTTGTTACCGCTGGCCTCCATGCGGTCCTTACCCTTGCCGCTCGACATTGCGTAGATAAGGTCGGAGAACGCCATAGCGTCCATATTGGTGATTTCATCCACGCAGAACGGTAAGTTGTTGTGTGTGCCCAGCTTAAGGATACGGGCGTTGTTGGTGTCGTCCTTGGTCGAACATAGTTCCCGTGGATTTCCGTATACGCTATTCGCCATGCGCAACGCAGTCGTCTTACCAGTACCTGATGTTGGGTTGATAAGGTTAATAGCTGCACCGCTTTGCCCTGTGAACTTGAGTAGCGGCGCGCCGAAGGCGGTCAGTGCAGCGAAAGCATGCGCTTCCATACCGGGCTTATTGTACATGTTGAACACTTCTTGCCACTTTTCGAGTGTGCCTTCAGTGGTCATGTATGCAGCGATTGCCGCTGTTGCCGTCGAAGGGGGGCTATAGAACGTGCCTTCAGCCGTAATTTCCCGTTCGCCTATGATAAACTTGCTGTCGTTATCAGCCCATCCAAATTGTAATCGCATATGCTCTACCTCACTCTCATGTTGCATCTCGGCCACAGCGCGGACGAGATAGTCTAAAATCATATCAAACTGCTTGGGTGGGCACATTACGCCTTCGCCAGACAATATCTTGCGCAGTTCGGCCTTGTCCGTAACCTTAGTGTTCGGCACAATAATCTCACGCACCCCGTCGCGGGGCATGTGCAGCCTGATTAGCACGACGTCCTTCTCGATAGGGTCGCGCATGCGCTTAACGACATATAGGTCGTTCTCGTACACAAACACAGGCTCTGCCTCGTCTGCGGGTATAAGTTTCCATATACCGCCCCTCTCGCCCCTAAAGTAAGGCTTGGGGTATTCCGGTATGACGGCGACCTCAATCTGCTTGGTCTTCGGGTGTTGGAACTCCAACGTGCGTTCAGCGACACTTGCCGCCTTGACTTCCCTGCCCAGCGTTATCGGGTTCTTAATCTTGCCAAAGTGCGGACAGCTAGCACACAGGCCGGGGTTATTCCGGTCGAAGGTAACACAGTTATGTGGCGCTTCGATATGCTCAATCTTCTGCTCGGTCTTAGCGGGGTCGTATTCAGGGTGGCCTGAAGACAGCTTGTGTATCGCCTTGTCCTTGTCGTTGCAGAACTTAGCGATTGATAGGGCGTCAAACCACCTAGCTTCGGACAGTGTGGCTTGGTTCTGTACGCAGTCAAGTAGCTGCAAACACCCATCGCCCTTAGCACTTCGCCGTATAATCTTGGAGAAGTTCTTGTCGATGCTCTGCTGCATGGCCTTACCAAGCGCAGTCAGCCCACGCTTAGGCGAAGCTGCCCCAAACAACCCAGATGCCGGAACCTTAACGCCGAGTAGGTCAATTAAGTCCTCGATAGGCGTAGGCTTACCCGTGTGCACCACAGACACCAGATGCGGAGTGTCGTCCTTAAAGTTGTACGTTCCGGGGATACGCAGTATCCTAGCAGTCTCAAAGACTGACGGGTCCACATACAGGTCATGGATATTGCACAACTCACGTAACCGCTGCGCAACAGGCTCCCACCGTTCGGGTGGCACTTCAGTTGTAAGCGGCCAGTATACGTGCAACCCGCGCCCAGAATTAACGACGATAGGTTTGGGTAGCCCGATATGGGAACAGAACTTCTTTAGTGCAGTCAGCCCAGTGGCTTGGTCAATGTAACCGTCCGGTCTGCCTGTCGTGTCGTTAATCTCCGCCTTCTTCGGCCCGCAATCTATGTCGAGCCAGAAAGACTTTAGCGCAGATACGTTGCTCTTCTTACGCCCAGAGTCGTTGATATATTTGGCTACCCCGAAGAAGACATTGAACTCCTGCTGCACTAAACGTGCGGCTATATCGTCCACTTCTTGGCGGGTCTCTACCAGATACTGCTTCGGGTTAGTGTCTTCCTTTATGCCCATTATGGCATACCAACCGGACGCTGGCTGCACCGCGTCCATAAGGTCAAAATTGCTCATAGCACCCACCGCATGGTTGCTCCTTCCCCTAATTATTCGAAACCTTAGAAGCTTAATCTAAGGAGGATATAAACTGCTCTACCAACGCAGTGAGACCTACGTAGGGCGTCGAAGCCCCACGGAACCAGTTATATACCGTCTGACGGGTAACACCCATGCGCTCCGCTACAACAGTAACAGGCACATTATGTTTTATGCAAGCGCGACCTAGGCGGACACCCAGCGATTTGCTGGGTGCCCTCCGGTTCAAATCGCGGAGTTTTAGGCTATAGCCTTGGCTCACTGGATTTACTCCTCGTCTGCACCCCATGCGTCGATAATTGACGAGAGGTCTGATTGCCCTGCTGCGGGGGCAGGTGCCGCTGGCTTAGCGGAGCGTTTTGTTTGCGCTACCACCGGCTCTTCATCTTCGTCAGGCTCGTCGCTGCGCTGGATTGGGGCGGGTGCTGGCGCTGCTTCCTCTTCGACTACTGCGGCTGGCGCAGCTTTCTTTGGCGTAGAGGCTACGGGTGAGACCGTAAGCTGGATGTAGTTCTTAGTCTCTGGGTCAGCCTGTGCAGCGGTTACGAGCGCGTACTCAGCGTCACTGATGCCGCGCAGCGGTGTGAACTGCAACTCCATGCTATCTGCGTTGAGGTCGTAGCTGATGTTAGTGACAACCGTGTCAGGGCTTTCGTTGTTGGCGACTAAGTATTTTACATAGCTTTCGAACGGATGCACGTTACCTGCGCCCTTACCGAACAACGACTTAGCAGGGACGTTGAACTGATAAACATCGCCTGTTGGGTCACCCATAACGAGGATAGCGATACGACGCTGATAGCGGCATGCACGGCCACCGTTCTCACCCGAACCCTTTACGTTCTGTGGGCATGAGATACATGAAGACGCCTGTGGTGCCTTTGCTGCTGCTTCAGGCTTTTCGCCTAAGTTGGACCAACAATCCGGCAGTGTTGCCTTGGCGTTAGGGTCGTACTTACCAGCGTAGAATGTACGCGATACCTTGGGCAGTGCGTCTACGATGATGCAGTTAAACTCGCCACGGATGGCGTTGCCAATCTGCTCGCCACCTACGATGCGTTTGAACGTACCGTTAGTGTTAGTTGCGATGCGGCGTATCGAAGTGCTCTGTACCATAGACTGCGCGAGGGCAGTCGTAGTGCCTTTGGCGCGTGGTGTAGTCAGTGCACTGGGGTCTTTGAAAATAGTTAGGTTGCTCATGATTAGTCTTCTTTCTTACCTGTAGGTTTTCTTACGTGAAGCACATACTTCCGGTCGCACTGCAACCCTATGGGTAGCGAGTCGGGGTTTTCCTCAAGGAACTGCTTCATGTTCCCGTTGTGGATGCGTTGCTCAAGAAGGAACGGAATGTCGTTCTCCTTGATGAACTTATACATGGACTCCCAATCGGTGGTCCAATACCTTGACGACACGCGGCGGCTTACTGTGCCTTCCGGTGTGCGGATGCTATCCATGTTCTGCGCGTTGCATGTAGCGAGAATAGCGTTACCCACGGTCTCCATCTGGTCGCGTAGGTTTTGTATATCCGCCTTGAACGCTTCTTCCTTCTCCTGCACGACGTCCCGCACTTTACGGTAGGTACGCACTAAGTCGGACAGCGGTATATCAGATAACTCTTTACTCATTAGCTGCTCCTTCAAACACTTAAGGTCATGGTCAATCTTGCACTGCCCCCGTTAAGGGGTAACCTTAAGTAAGCTCATAATACTCTTACATTTTACAGTGTCAAGCACCTGTTGAGATAATTTGACGATAAAGGTCAATAATTTTCTCGTGGTTCGTCACGTTGTTCTGAAGCATGCTGTACAAGCGGTCCTCGGCTGGACTGCCCTTGATGTGCACAATGGTCATGCTGTTCTTCTGGCCGGGACGGTTAATACGTGCATTTGCCTGCAGGTAAGTTTCCACGCTCGTCACTGGCGCATACCAGATAATTGTATCCGCTGCTGTTAGTGTTAGACCGTGCGATGCAGCTTGCGGCTGGATGATAAGCACGTGTGGGTCTTTGCGGGTCTGGAACTCGGTCACAATCTCACCACGGCGATGCACTGGCACCTTGCCGTTAATGACGTCGCAAGAGATGCCTTCCTTCTCCAGCTTCTCGCGTAGCAACTCTATGGTGTGCGTGAACGGCACGAAGACCAGCACCTTATGCGCAGCCTCCTCGATAACCTCAAGCACGACGTTAAGGCGGTTGGACACGTCGAACTTAACGACTGCCCCATCGTCCGAATACACTGCACCTCCGCTAATCTGGAGTAGCTTGTTCAGCTTAGTCGCCGCGTTCACGGCACTTACTTCCTCACCGCCTGTTTCGAATAGCATCTCGTCCTTAAGCATCTTATAATATGCTTCCTGCATCTTGGTTAGCGGCGCGTAGCGCTCCACATGCACAACGTCAGGCAGGTCAAGGCAGTCTTTCTTCTCAAACCGGATAGCGGGTTGAAGCACATTATGCACCACCTGCTCGGCATGAGGGCGGGGCGACCACTTAAACTGGGTCACCTTATACATCACACTATCGCGGAACGCGCCAAAGTATTTCGGGGTGTTGTCTGGGTTAACCAGCTTGGCTAGGCCGAAAGCGTCCACAGGGCTTTGTGCTGCTGGCGTACCAGTAAGCATCCATAGACGGGGGTCAGTAGCGTTAACGATGCGGTTGAGTGTCTTCCAACGGTTAGTAGTCGGGTTCTTGTAAGCGTTAGCTTCGTCAACCACGATGAGGTCAAACCCACCCGCTATGATTTCGTCTTCTACGACTGCAAGGCCATCGAAGTTAATCGCAACGAACTCTGCGCCCGCTGATATTATCTTGGCCCGCTGCTTCGACGCACCGTAGGCTATGCTGCACGAGCGGTGCATTGCAAACTTAAACAAGTCCTGCCGCCACGCGCTATCCATGATGGATAGGGGGCAAAGGATAAGTACGCGCTTAATTTCGCCGCGCTTCATGAGATAGTCCGCTGCCCAGATGACGCTGGCTGTCTTGCCTGTCCCCTGCTCGTTGAAGCAGAAAGCCTTGTGGTGCAGCGTGAGGAAAGACGAAGTAGTCTTTTGGTGGTCGAAGGGTGTGAGTCGTCCGGTCCATGTGTAGTCGCGCAGGATAGGCGACGGTACTTCTTTGTTACCTGCACTTGCAAGCGCACGTGCTTCGTTCATACCCCAGAACACGGCGACCTTGGATACGCCATCGTGGGTTTCTAACAGTTTAGACTTTTTAATCTTGGAGGTTATCGACTCTGGGTTTGATGTCCTGACGAGTAGCACCTTGTCGTCAACGATTTGCATTACTTTTTGCCTTTGCGTTCCCGCGTACTAGTTTCTGACACTAGGTTGCGCTTGCTGTCCCGCTTAAACGAGCGGTTGGTCGATTTGCTCTCAACGCGCAGTCCGGTCTTGTTAGAGCCGCCTTTGTCGAATGCCTTAACGTGGGCAACGTCTTTACCGTCACCCTTGTGCACTTTGCCAGCCTTCATCATCTTGGCACGGGCAGCGTTACGCGCAGCGCGGTTCTTCTTCTGCTCCGCTGTGCCTTGGTACAACTCGTACTCGCGCTTATAATCCCGTGCCATTAGTATCTCCTAGGCTTCCAATGCTCGCAACCCTTAACGGGGCACCAACCACATAGAGGGCTGGTCTTGGCGTTCCATACACCATTTTGCATGCTATCCTCAAGCTGTTCTAGCTGGTCGTCGAACACAGCTAGGTACGTATCCAGATGCTCACGGGTGTGCGTTTTCTTCGGGAACTCGTTGGACACGACAAAAGCCAGTCCTGATTTTACCTTCTGTATCTCTGGGTAGTGCACGAACACTGCGCCAGCCATAAGGTCTAGCTGCTTCATGTCCGCATACTTGGCGTTCTTACCTGTCTTGTAGTCTACCATGTGGGCGGTACTGCCGTTCGTTATTAGTAAATCGACAATACCGCGCCACCATACGTCTTTATCGAAGAAGCCACATGGCGCGTAGCCAGTGGCCGTCTTCCTGACACCAAGCTTTAACTCGGTGTGCTTCTCGCCGGGAAATTTAGCCAGCGTGTGTACTACAGGCTGCATGACTTTGAACTTCTCCGGTATCGGAGTGCCATGCTTGATATGATGCTCTGCTGCTTCGTGTGCATCATTGCCATACCGCGACGCATCGTTTCCTTCGTCCTTAACGTCCTTGGCTACCTTGAGGTGATAGTATTTCTTCGGACACTGGTCGAAGGTCTTAATGCTGCTGTAGGACCACGCTGTCATATTATCTGGCTTTCCCTTGGAGACGGTCAGCCACTAACGTAGCATATCCGGCTATATCAATCCAGCTATCTGTGTGGTTTGGATTGCCATTTACGATACGACTTATCTTAGTGGCAATCATATCCAACGCCTGTAGCTGGTCGGGGTATAGGTGCGCTTCGTTACGGGCGACTGCGTTATGCATGATGCCCTTAATCCTAACGGCAGTGTCTGAAGCTTGCATGTACGAACCGTACTGGGCTTCTCTCTCGTTCAGCACCTTACCCACCCTGCTTACTTCGGGTTCGGGTTTCGGCCCACAGTCGTTAGTGCAAGGTATACCAAGCGTATCCTCTACCACTTTCCCTAAGTCTTTCTGTAACTTCCACGCGTAGTTGTAGCTTACCCCTATGCGGTCTTTGATTTCCTTGGGGGTCATACCCTTCTTCAGCAGTTTTATGATTGCTGCTGCTTTGTCTGTCTTAGTCTTACTCATTTCACTTGCTCCTTCACTTGAGATTGCCGCCGCTCTGCAAAATGTCACCACCAAACACATACGTGCCTACATGATGTAACTTGATGAACGGGTGGGCGTGTATTTTGCCGTCGTGGTTTCTCCACAACTCGCAAAAATGGTAATCTTCGCTTAGCAATGCACCGCTGTCGTCGATGCTGGTAGCGAAAAACTCGTGGGTCAAAGGCTTGGCATACTCGCCTGTCTCTGGGTCTTTGAATGACGATACGCGATAGGTTGGCACGTGTGGTGCAAGTGCTTCAAATACCCCCCGCTTGATTAGCATGAAGCCTGTGCCGCCGTGGCGGACTTCAATGCAGCCTGTTTCGTCTGTGTGCGTATCACTATTGCCTACCATGTTGAACACGAATGCTCCGGCATGGTTCTCAAGGTCCGTCTTACCCGCAAGGGCGGCACGGTTGACGCTATCCCAGTTCACTTCCTTCTTAGGGTAGATACCGCATGCGATATCCTTGTCGGCCAATAGAAGGTGCGCGATAGCCTCTGCATCAAAGCCGATGTCGGCGTCGATAAACATAAGGTAGTCGTGGTCACTCTCAAGGAATACCCGTGCCAGTTCGTTACGCGCCCGTGTGATAAGGCTCTCGTTCATAATCTGGCACCATGCCACGTTGACACCTAGGTCGCGCATCTTGTTCATGGTCATAAGCAGACCTTGCACGTAGTGCCCTGTGCACATGCCCCCATACATGGGGGTGGCAATCATAAGGCTTGGACGTTTCTCTTCAGTCATTTTCTTGGTCCTTAGCTTTTTGTATTCTTTTCAGTTTCCCATAACGGCCTTCCACGGAAGCAATCGTAAGCCCCATCTGTTCCGCCATGTATGCAGGTCTTAGACCGTGCTTGTAATAACCCAATAACTCGGCGTCCTTCTCAGGCGTCCATACTTGTCTGGGCACTACTTACCGCCTCTGAAACGGCCACGCTCGTCACGGTCAGTCAGCTTTTTTAGTTCTGCGTTGAGCCGCTCGTTCTCACGCTTGATGGGGATAGCGTCACTACTAAGCCGCCCAATCGCATAGCTAACGAACACCAATACAAATACTGCTACAGTCGTAACCCAATCCATATCCTTATCCTTTCTTGTGTGTATTGATACTCGGTCATAGGTTAAGTGCTTTCTTTATTTGGTTGATTGCTGATGATGAAAGGGTTGGTTTGGTGGTAAGGGTGCCCGCGATGCCGTGCTCGTCCAGCCAAACACTACTCGGAGACTGCCCCGATAACCCTACAGCTTGCGCTTGGTTGTACGCACCTAGCTGGCCTAGCTGGCCCGCGTAGGCGTTCTTATACTGACTCATCATGGCGTTCTGTTGCGCTTGTTGCTGCTGCATCTGCTGCTTAGTAAGCAGTAGTGACTTGGACAGGTTACGCTCGTACTCCTGCTCTTCCTCTTCCTTGCGGCGACGGTCTTCACCGTTAAGCAGTTCGTCCATTACATCTTCGTGGACTTCGCCCATTACGATGTCCCGCAGCTTCGCGTTTAGCGCAGCCTTGTCAGCCTCGCTTCCATAGTCCTGTACCATGTCTATATGGGTGACCCAGCGCTCCGGCCCGTCCGCGACCCTAAACTCTTCGGGGTGGCTCTCCATACGTGCGACTAACAACTCGACTACGGGGTGTGGTTTATCCGCCATAACTTGCTCCCATCTTGCTCTCACAGTTTAACGGTAGCGCCGTTGCCCACTTGGGCCGCATGCGCATGCATGCCTCGACGAACGCCCGTGCTGCTACTTGTTTTTCCGTAGGAGCGAGTGCGCCAACGGCGTCATGCACGGTCATCACTACGCGATACTTACGTGCGACCATCAACATCTGCTCACCAATAATGATACGGGCAAGTGCCTGACACACGTTCTCGATTAGCTTCCCGCCGTATATACGGGTGGGTATCACAGCGCGGCCCTTGTTGGTGTCGTAGACAATCTCGCGCTTACCATCTGTTTGCACCCAGCGTAGGTTGCGATACTTGAGGCGTAGGGTGTTAGGCAGCACGATACCGTCCCAGCCTTCTACCTTAAGCACTCCGCCCAGACCTAGCGGGGCTTCTTGGTTCTGAAGCATATACAGCAGGGCTTGCTGCGCCTCTTTCCAAAGCATGGGTATCTTAGAGTAGGTAGCGCGGTAGACAAAGATAATCCGCTCACACTCTTCGAGCGGTAGGTCTACACCCATAGTCTTTAACTGCACTCGGAACTTGGCCGCACCCATACCGTAGCCAGCGCCAAGGATGGTTGTCTTACCCACGAACCGCTGCTCCTTCGTGACGTCCTTCTCTGCTACCCCATATATGGTACTGGCCATAATCTTATATACGTCCTCACCCTTATCGAAGGCTTCTACTAGGTCATCCTGCCCAGCCAACCACGCCAAGGTCCGCGCCTCAATCTGTGAGGAGTCGCAGTCGATAAAGATTTGCCCTTCCGGTGCGAGTATCGCCTTCTTGAGCGCCGACCCACGCGGTAGGTTCTGTAGGTTTATCTTGTCCTCACCCGACCACCGTCCGGTGTGCGCACCATAATAGCGCAGCGGAACGGGTAATGGCCCACGGTTAGCGATGTCGATGAACCGCTCGGTCCGTGTCTCCTCAATGGTGGACTTCACACCTAGCCGCGCAGCTACCACTGCTTGCACTATGGGGTTGTCATGCTCCAACAACGCCTTGAACGCCTCGTCGGTCTTGGCGAACGCGAACGCTTCCTTGCCTGTCTTCGGGCTTACCTTAGTCGGTGGTACGACACCTAACATTGTTAGGAGTTCAGCTAACTTGGGGTTGCTCATAATCTGCGTCTTGTCCACGAGCGCCTTGTCCAGCAGTCGTGCCTTGCGTGTCTGCACGTCGTCGAGGTGAGTCTTCAGCGATACCCCGTCCAGCATCAACACTGGTTCAGTGAACAT
>Ga0315905_10002448_pt1 | contig 19518 bp, 16 predicted proteins | sample LakEriMetagenome_5_FD_203522 | JGI IMG/M metagenome (GOLD analysis project Ga0315905, IMG submission 203522) | Freshwater fungal communities from buoy surface, Lake Erie, Ohio, United States - Buoy 4 MA121 | ecosystem: Environmental > Aquatic > Freshwater > Lake | place: USA: Lake Erie, Ohio... | reverse complement strand
CTCGCCCCCTCCACGCACCTCAATGGCTCCGCCGCCCGCGCCCATTCTCCCCGCCCGCCTTCGCACCCTTCAACTCCGCAAAAATCAGCCGCCCGGCACTCGTCTGCAACGCCGACCCCACCACCACCGGCACCGTACTCCCAATCCACTCCCGCGCATGATTCACCACAATCATCGTCCCATCCCCAAGATACCCCACCGCCTGGTGCTCGTCCCGACCCTCCTTCACCAGCGCCAGCTCCACCTCATCCCCCGCATTCACCGTCACCCGCATCGCCTGCGCCAGTTGGTTCAGATTCAACACCGGCACGCCCTGCAGCTGCGCCACCCTCCCCAAATTCCCATCGTTCGTCAGTAACCGCGCATCCAGCGCCTTCGCCAGTTGCACCAGCTTCGTGTCCACCAATCGCTCCTGAGGCTGCTCATCATCGTGCACCGACACCTCCAACCCCTTCGTCCGCTGTAGTTCCTCCAGACACCCCAACCCGCGTCGCCCGCGCTCCCGCTTCACCACATCAGGCAGATCCGCCAGCACATGCAGCTCATTGATCACAAACCGCGGCACAATCAGCGTCCCATCCAGAAACCCAGTCGCACAAATCCCCGGTAACCTCCCGTCAATCAGGATGTTCGTGTCCACCAGCAACGGCTGCCTCATGATCCCTTCGTTCCGGAACCGCACATAAGGAATAATCAGCGAAAACTCCTGCCGGTTGCTCCGCAACGCCAGCGCCGTCCCCATATACCCCAACCCAAGATACACCGCCAGCTGCAGCACCCCACCCTTCCCCTCCGCATTCTGCGTCCACGGAATGTTGTTCACCAGCCACGCACAGAAGATCCCAATCATCAGCCCGAACGTCCCCGCAGAAAAACTCCGGATCGTCAGGTTCCTCAGCATCACATCCACCCCGATCACCCCACCCGCAAACAACGCCCCCATCACCGCTCCAGCCCACGGCGAAAAACTCGTCGCCGCCTGCGCCGCAGACATCCCCAGCAGCACACAGCAAATCACAAAAACCACTCGGACCGTCTGCAGTAGGGCGCGGGATGGCATGGCTTGGTTCATTCAATGTCACCAGACCACACCTCCCGCAACCCTCTCGTCGGCTGCCGGTCAGGCGGGCTCAGCGCACGACTCAAATATGAATCGCGTGCCCGTACGCCACCCCAGTCGCCTCGTGAATCGCCTCCGACAGCGTCGGATGCGCGTGAATCGTCGCCTCGATCTCGTCCTTCGTCGCCTCCATCGTGATCGCCAATCCCATCTCCGCTATCATCTCGGTCGCTTCCTGACCAATGATGTGCGCCCCGATCACCTCCCCGTGCGGCTCGCCGAAGATCAGCTTCACAAACCCGTCACTCTCACCAACCGCCAGCGCCTTGCCGCTCGCCTGGAACGGAAACACCCCCACCCTGTACTTCAAGCCCTTCTCCTTCGCCACACGCTCCGTCACCCCCACACTCGCCACCTGCGGCTGGCAATACGTGCACCCAGGGAACACATCCACCTTCTTCGGCTTGTGCGCCGTGAACATCCCGTCCACCGCCTGAATCGCCTCGAAACTCGCCACGTGCGCCAGCCATGGAGGCCCGATGATGTCCCCAGCCGCATACACGTCCTTCAGGCTCGTCTGATAACGCGCATCCGTCACCAGATACCCGCGATCGCTCAACTTCGGCTGCTGACCACCAGGCAGCACCGGCTTCACCCCGATCGCCACAAGACACACGTCCGCCTTCAGGGTCTGCTTCACCCCATCCTTGCCTTCCACTTCAATCTCCACGCCGCTCCCGGTGTGCTTCGTCCCCACCACCTTCGTCGACGTCAGACACTCAATCCCCTGCTTCTTGAAGCTCTTCTCCAGCGCCACACTGACTTCCGTGTCCTCCACCGGCAGAATGTTCGGCTGCATCTCCACCACCGTCACCTTCGTCCCGAACGCGTTGAAAAAATACGCAAACTCAATCCCGATCGCACCCGCCCCGATCACAATCACTTCCTTCGGCTGCTGCTCCAGCACCATCGCATCCTTGCTCCCGATCACCACCTTGCCGTCAAACCCAAGTCCAGGCATCTCCCGCGTCGCACACCCCGTCGCAATCAGGATCTTCTCCCCCTCAATCACACTCTTCACCCCGTCCTTCGCCGTCACCTCCACCTTGCCGCCACCCAGCAGCGCTCCATTCCCGCGGATGTAATCCACTTTGTTCTTCTTGAACAGAAACTCAATCCCCCCAGCCAGCCGATCACTCACCTTCCGGCTCCGACCAATGATCTTGCTCCAGTCATAAGCCAGATTGTCAAAACTGAACCCGAACTCACCACCCTTGTGCTTCAATAACTGAAACAACTCCGCATTCCGCAGCAGGCTCTTCGTCGGAATACAGCCCCAGTTGAGACACGTCCCGCCAGCACGGTCCGCTTCAACACAGGCCACTTTCTTTCCAAGTTGCGTGGCGCGGATGGCGCCAACATAGCCCGCCGGGCCGCCGCCGATGACGATGAGGTCGTATTTCATGTGATTTGTCAGTCAAGCCACGGCCCCTGCGGCCAAAGCTCAGCTGCCTGATTCCATGACGGCACCGCCCGCGTTTGCAACCGGCGAAACGCCACGGCCGACAAACCTCACGGCTGCACCCACGACTTCCACACAAACGCCTCAATCCCCACCTGGTTGAACCGCTTCCCGTCAGGCACCGGCCGCAACCGCAGCATGCACCGCGCCTCGCCCTCCCCGTCCTCATTCACCTCCCCACGCCGCCGCGCCTGCCGGCACTCCGCCAGCAACTGCCGCGCCGCCTCGGAATCCGACTCGCAATACCCGTAACACGTCACCCGCTTCTCAGGATCAGTCATCTGAAACGCCATGTACCGGAACTTGTCCGGAAACGCCCCCTCATACTTGTCCGCAGGACTCACCGTCACCCGGAACTCCCCAGGCCCCTCAGGATTCCCCGTCACAAACTCCGTCCACGACACCTCCGACCACGACACCAGATGCTCCCAGTCAATCCGCGGCGCACCCCCATCCCGCGGCAGCTCCAGCCACACCTGCCGCCCCTTCACCGCATCCGCCTCAATCGTCGTAAACGCAAAATCAATCCCCGATCCCTCGAAATTACTCACCTCCTGCCAGTCAGTCGACACCGCCATCTTCCGCGGCGTCAGCAACTGACTCGCATAATACCGCTTCATCCGCTCCACCGTCACCTCCGGATGCCTCACCTCCTTCGCCATCACCTCTATCGTGTCCGCATTGAAAAACCGCGTCAGCGCCGCACTCGCCGCATCCACATACTCCCGCGACGGCTCTTCCTCCACCCCCACACCCACCGGCTTCACCGCCGCCGGCCCGAACATCCCCTTCGCAATCATCAACCCCACCCCAACCCCAGACAGCAACAGCACCACCACCGCAATCGACGCCGCTCGCCGCAACGACGCCGGCCGCTCCTCCACATCCCCACTCCCACCCCACTCCCCCACATGCTCCGGCGACAAATCCGCCTCATGCCTCGGTGAAAATGCCGGCCGCCTCTCCGGTGCCACCCGCGGCCCCCGCACACGCCCCTCCACCGCACGGTCCGACCCCGCAAACAACATCCCCCCGCCTGTCGCAGGCGTCGCCCCCTCCCGCCGCGCCGTCGGCAGCGTCACACTGAACTCCGCATCCCCACGCGCCGGAATCGGCTCCACCGGCCCAGCCGACACCGCCGCACGCGCCGACGCCTCCGCCGCCAACTCCCCAATCTCATGCCGCGGCGGCGGCAAATGCCCGCCCTCTCGCTTCGGCCTCCCCGCCGCCACCTGCTCACCAGTCGCCAGATCCTCCACCTGCCGCCGCTCCGGCAAAACCGTCCTCTCCCGCCGCTCCCCGTCCTCCCCCTCTTCCACTCCCTGCCCGGGAGCCACCGCCATCGCCGCCAGCAATCGCATCGCCTCCCCACTCTCCATCCCCCGCCGCGTCGGCAACGCCGTCCCCTTCGCCCGCAACGGATCCACCGCCACCGGCTCCACCCCCTCACCCAGCGTCACCGGACCACTCCGGTTCAACCGAAACACCTTCCGACCCGCCACCTCGCCACCCGTCTCCTCCTCAACCCGCCCCACCCGCACTTCCTCAAACACCACCGGCCCAGCCGCGCCACTCAAATCCCGCGGCAACACCAGATGCACCCCGCACCCGGGACACAACACCTCCGTCCCCGCATTCTCTTCGTCAATCAGCAGCGGGGTCTGGCAACGGGGACAAGGTTGGACAATCTCCGGCATGGCTCTCTCAGGTCTCCCCTCCACCTAATGGCCCTTCCCTCCCCCGTCCAGTTCAAATCCCTCCTCCCCCTCCCAACAATTCCGCTTTTCGCCTTGAGCCCTCCCATTCCCCTGCTTATGACCCCGCCCCGCGCCGGATTAGCTCAGTGGTAGAGCAGTTGATTTGTAATCATCAGGTCATCGGTTCAAATCCGATATCCGGCTCCATTCCGAAAGGCGCTCTCGAAAGGGAGCGCCTTTCCTTTTGCCCTCCTCACCGGCCACTCCCCACAAGGCTGCCACGCCCACGCAGCTTCTCATAGTCGCGAATCTCCTCATCGTGAATCGCTGCCCACGCCGCACGCTCCTCCGCACTGAACACCACCGCCGCCTGCCGCTCCCGCGCCATCCCCAACACCACAACCTCACGCCGCAATCGATCCCGCTCCACATCCACACGCACATCGTAACCGCCAAACCACCACACGGCACCGCACCCGGCCAGCACGGCCGCCATCATCCCCCAAAATATGAAAACTCTCTGTCTCAATTCTTTCCTCTTACAGTTCATCTATCCCGGTGGATGCCGAAAAGTGAATTTTGCATGAAAACCCCACTCTCGCTTCCCATCCGCCACCTCCATTGACTTCCACGCCCCCCTTCGCTACGCTCCCCCATCATCGCGGGGGTGCCGGTCCAGTCCGGCTGAGATTTCCTGAACCCTACAGGAGAACCCTTTGAACCTGATCCGGCTAGTACCGGCGAAGGGAGTCGGGCAGGCCCATGGCGCTCTCCGTGATGTCCCGGGCCCCCGTGCCCCCATTCCGCTCACGTCTCTCACCAACACCACCCGCTTTCCCATGATCGCCTCCGACTCCTCCTTCGAAGCCCATTCCTCCGAACAACTCCCAGCCTCCTCCCGCATCTACGTCGAAGGCCAGATCCACAAGGACGTCCGCGTCCCCATGCGCGAAATCTCCCTCAGCCCCACCAAAGCCTTCAACGGCCGCATCGAAGAAAACGCCCCCGTCCGCGTCTACGACTGCTCAGGCCCATGGGGCGACCCCGACTACAAGGGCTCCGTCGAAACCGGTCTCCCCGCCCTCCGCAAACCATGGATCCTCGCACGCAACGACGTCGAAGCCTACGAAGGCCGCGCCGTCGAACCCCGCGACAATGGCTACCTCACCGCCAATCACGCCGAATACGCCGCCGCTAAACGCGAAGGCCTCCTCAGCCCACTCAAAGCCCCCATCAACGCCCAGCGCCAGCCCCTCAAGGCCCTCCCAGGCAAGGTCGTCACCCAGCTCGCCTACGCACGCGCCGGAATCATCACCCCGGAAATGGAATTCATCGCGATCCGCGAAAACATGTATCGCTCCAGGATCGCCGATTTCTCTAACGACATCGTCCGCAACGATCTCGACAAACAGCACGTCGGCTCCTCTCAGGTCCAGACCGACTACACCCCCGGCATCTTCCGCCGCTTCCCCCAGCGCATCCCCGCAGAAATCACCCCGGAATTCGTCCGCAGCGAAGTCGCCGCCGGCCGCGCCATCATCCCCGCGAACATCAATCACCCGGAACTCGAGCCGATGATCATCGGCAGAAACTTCCTCGTCAAAATCAACGCCAACATCGGCAACAGCGCCGTCGCCTCCAGCATCGAAGAAGAAGTCGAAAAAATGCGCTGGGCCACCAAATGGGGAGCCGACACCGTCATGGACCTCTCCACCGGTAAGAATATCCACGCCACCCGCGAATGGATCCTCCGCAACTCCCCCGTCCCCATCGGCACCGTCCCCATCTACCAGGCCCTCGAAAAGGTGAACGGCAAAGCCGAAGACCTCACATGGGAACTCTTCCGCGACACGCTCATCGAGCAAGCTGAACAAGGCGTCGACTACTTCACCATCCACGCCGGCGTCCTCCTCCGCTTCGTCCCCATGACCGCCTCCCGCATGACCGGCATCGTCTCCCGCGGCGGCTCCATCATGGCCAAATGGTGCCTCGCCCACCACAAGGAAAACTTCCTCTACACCCACTGGGACGACATCTGCGACATCATGGCCGCCTACGATGTCTCCTTCTCCATCGGCGACGGTCTCCGCCCAGGCTCCATCGCCGACGCCAATGACAAAGCCCAGTTCGGCGAACTCGAGGTCCAGGGCGAACTAACCAAACGCGCATGGGCCAAGGGCGTCCAGGTCATGAACGAAGGCCCCGGCCACGTCCCCATGCACATGATCGAGGAAAACATGGCCAAACAACTCGAATGGTGCCACGAAGCCCCCTTCTACACCCTCGGGCCCCTAACCACCGACATCGCCCCAGGCTACGACCACATCACCTCAGGCATCGGCGCCGCCATGATCGGCTGGTACGGCTGCGCCATGCTCTGCTACGTCACCCCAAAAGAACACCTCGGCCTCCCCAACAAGGACGACGTCAAAGCAGGCGTCATCACCTACAAACTCGCCGCCCACGCCGCAGACCTCGCCAAAGGCCACCCCGGCGCCCAATACCGCGACAACGCCCTCTCCAAGGCACGCTTCGAATTCCGCTGGGAAGACCAGTTCAACCTCTCCCTCGACCCCATCACCGCCCGCGAATTCCATGACGAAACTCTTCCCCAGGAAGGCGCCAAATCCGCCCACTTCTGCTCCATGTGCGGCCCCCACTTCTGCTCCATGAAGATCACCGAAGACGTGCGGAAGTATGCAGCGGAACAAGCCATCTCCGAAGAAGAAGCCCTCACCAGAGGCATGGCCGAAAAATCCGCCGAATTCATCCAAACCGGCGCCGAGGTCTACACCACCGCAAAATAGGTCATATAGGCCGTCTAAGTCCTATTCCTCTCCGCCACCGGCCATGTCCTCGCCGCCCTCGGACGACGAAACCCACCCGGCTTCCTCCCCAAGGTCGGCAAATACCAAACACTCCTTACCTACCGGAAAGCAGAGATCATCTACGACTTCACCTTCCGCTTCTGCGATCGCTTCCTGAGCCGGGGAGACCGCACCATCGACCAGATGGTGCAGTCCGCCCGATCCGGAAAACAGAACATCGCCGAAGGCTGCAAAGCCTCCATCACTTCCGCCGAAACCGAACTGAAGCTCATCAACGTCGCCCGCGCCAGCCTCGAAGAACTCCTCCTCGACTACCAGGACTACCTCCGGGTCCGCGATCACACCATCTGGGACAAGAACAGCAAGGAAGCCCTCTACGTCCGCAAGCTGGGCCGTGGCCCCGACGAGAGCTTCGACACCTACCGCCCATTCATCGACTCCCGCCCACCGGAAATCCTCGCCAACATCGCCATCTGCCTCATCCACCAGGCCAACTACCTCCTCGACCAGCAACGCCGCCGCCTCGAGAAAGACTTCGTCCAGAAAGGCGGCATCCGCGAGCAAATGACCAAAGCCCGCCTCGACTATCGCAAAACGCAGCACCCCCCGCCCCGCAATCAATAAGCCCCACCCGCCCTCTAAATCCCATCCTCCCACCCAACACCCTCCCACCTCACAACCCCCGCCCATCGGCCGCATCATGCTCGCCACCAAGCAGCCACTCGACGCTTGGATTCCCCCGCGAAAGGTGCTACAAATAATCTCAGAACTCCAGAAGGAAGGCCGCCTGTGAAACCGAAGTCCCTCAATCCGCTCAAGGTCCCCTTCAGCACCGCCAAAGCCGTCCGTCTCCGCAACGTGCGCTTCCTCCAATGGGAAGACGCCTTTGATGTGGATCTCGAGGACGGTATGAGCTTCCTCGAACCCCACGTCAACATCCGCAAGGCCAACAGGATAGACCCCGCCGCTTCCGTGAAGTCGGTCGAGCTAGATCAAGAATTCCGCCACGGCTTCTTCGTCCGCTACGACAACGGCCAGATCGCCGAGGTTTCATGGGCCTTCATCCGTGAATTGCCTCCGATGCCTGCCAAAAAATGATGCGCTGCGAATCCATCATCCACCAGCGCCTGACCTCCCAGACCACCCACCGCCACCATCCCCAAGCCCCTGAACCGCCGAAGAGACTGATGCCCCGCCTCGCTTCACCCAATAGGTCGCATAGGCCCTATCCGTCCTATTCATATCCGCCGCCCACCTCCCGCGAGGTGAAACTCCCTGACGAAAACCCCACCATCGGCCTCCTCCTCTGCAAATCCGCCAAAAAACCATCGTCGAACTCACCCTGCCCAAAGACGCCAACATCCATGCAAAGGAACCGAAGCGAAGCGGAGATAGACTGCGGCAGGCAGCCCGAAGGGCGAGCAAAGCGAGTCAATATCAGCTCTACCTGCCCTCCAAGGAACTGCTGAAGCAGAAGCGCAGCAGCTTCTTCCTGCGTCGTGGCGGTTCCAACAGTCACAATGCCGCGTCGAGTGCACTCACGCAGAATTCCGACATCCGGAATCCCGAACACAAAACTGAACACGGCCGGCCGTGTTTCGAGAATCACCTCCGCCTGCTCCTCAAAGCTGAAATCGTCCGGCGGCTCCATGGGCGGGGCTTCGATACCAAGACGTTCATAAATGGCACCAAACTGCCGCAAACCGTCCTCATGATGCGCAGCTGTCATTTCCTCCGCCCCCGGGTCATATCGCGAGACCCACAGGTTGATGTTGAAGGGCTTGGCGGTGGCCGATTGCAGATCGCGAATCACCTCCCGCATCTGGGTCGGAGACAGATGATGCGCTCCGAAGGAGCCGAGACCGCCCGCATTCGACACCACCGCCGCAAGCTTCACAGACGACAACCCGCCGCCGAACGGTCCCTGAACGATGGGATGCTCAACGCCCAGGCGGGAGATGAACGCATTCATACTCAGACGGGGAACTGGTTCACGATCACCGTTTCACTTACGTCGAGGCGATCCCCTCGCGGCCATGGCTCCTGCAAGCTTTTGCCGATCGCGATCATGAAGCTGATCGCGTGGTCGTCGGGCAGACGGATGATTTCCGAGACCGCCTCAGGGTCGAATCCCACCATCGGGCAGGCCTCGTAACCAAGTCCCCTCGCCGCTAGCATCAGCGTCATGCCGCCCAGCGCAGTGGAACGCATCGCCTCATCGCGGATGAGCTGATCCCTTCCTGCATAGAAGCCTTTCAGGGCAGGCACCAGAATGTCCTGCACCGGCTGCGGCGCATGACTCCAGTAACGCTCCGGCTGATGCTCATGCGCCCTCAAATCCGCGCACATCACAACCAGCAGCGACGCGTCCGTCACCTGTGCCTGATCCCAGGCCACAGCGCGGATCTGTTTACGCAGCTCCGGATCGCGCACCAGCACAAAGCGGTAGTTCTGCATGTTAAAGGACGATGGCGCGAGCCGGGCAAGCTCCAGAAGCTTGTCCACCTCAGCCTGTGGCATGACATGGGCAGAATCAAAGTGCTTGATGGAACGACGGGTTTCGATGGCTTCGAGGATATTCATGGGATGAAGCCAGGAGTGTGTTCTCCCGGTTACTTTTGTAAACCGCTAGCCTTGCAGATGGCGCTGAATCCGGTATCCAATCAGTAACCACCACGCCCCTTGCCATGGTCCCCCGCCGCAAAAGCAACGTCAGCCCACCACCACCGTCTTGTCCGCTGAAACTCTGCATGAGCTTCCTCGGAGGTGCCTGGACTCCGAACATCATCTGGTACCTCAGCGGCGGCCCTCGCCGCTTCACCGAGCTGAAAAACGATCTCGTGGGCATATCGGCCAAAATGCTCACGCAGCGCCTGCGTCACCTCGTCGAGATCGGCGTGGTCGATCGTCACGAACAGCCCACCTCACCTCCAACGGTCGAATACTCGCTCACCGAAATCGGCTGCGAACTCAAACCGGCGATCGAAGCCATCGTCCGCGTTGGCGAAAAACTGAAGCGCTTGGAGAAGCAAGTCTAGGCTAGCGGGAAACAGAGGCAGGCTGCAACTGCCTGACCAATCACCTTCCTCGCTCCCGTGGGTGAATCAGCGAGGCGAAGGAGCCTGAATCGAGCCCCGAAAGCACCCTCCAGCCCTTTCCTGGGCATCCCGGCGATTCCTCGGTCGCGGTGAGTGTTCATCCTTCCTGCACTTGAACCCCGACCATCGCTGTGCCCCACAATTCGCCTTCCCCGAAGCCGCCGAATCGCGCTATACTCTGCCCTCGCCATGCCCACCAAGCCCAAGCCTCGCACGCTCGCCCCCAAGCCCGCCGCCCCAGCCGCGCCGCTGCTTGCGGATGTCCGCGAACTCATCCTCACGGCCCGCGAAGCCGTTGCCCGGACCGTCAACGCGGGTCTGACGCTCCTCTACTGGGAGATCGGCACTCGCATTCGCCGGGACATCCTCCAGGAGAAGCGGGCCGAGTATGGCGAACAGATTTTGCCCGCACTGAGTGCAAAATTGGAAAAGGAGTTTGGCCGTGGGTTCGGCGAGCGGAACTTGTCCCGCATGGTTCGCTTTGCCGAGGCATTCCCTGACCGGCAGATTTTGACATCACTGATGTCAAAATTGGGCTGGACGCACTTCCTTCACATCGTCCGCCTCGACGATCCGCTCCAGCGCGACTTCTACGCCGAGATGTGTCGCATGGAGAACTGGAGCACACGGACCCTGGAGCAGAAGATCAAGAGCATGCTCTACGAGCGCACCGCGATCTCCAAGAAGCCGGACAAGCTCATCAAACAGGAACTCGCCGCCCTGCGCAGCGAGGACAAACTGACGCCAGACCTCGTCTTTCGTGATCCCTACATCCTCGACTTCCTCGGCCTGAAGGACACCTATGCCGAGAAGGACGTGGAGGCGGCGATCCTGCGCGAGGTGGAGAGCTTCATCCTCGAACTCGGCGTCGGCTTTGCCTTCCTGGAGCGCCAGAAGCGGATGCAGATTGATGCCACGGACTACTACCTCGATCTGCTGTTCTACCATCGGAAGCTCAAGCGGCTCGTCGCGATAGAACTCAAACTCGGCGACTTCGAGGCGGCGGACAAAGGCCAGATGGAGTTGTATCTCGGCTGGCTGAAACGCCACGCCGTCGAGCCCGGCGAGGAAGCGCCGCTGGGCATGATCCTCTGCGCAGGCAAGAACGATGAGCACGTCGAGTTGCTCGAACTCGCCAGCAGCGGCATCCATGTGGCGACCTACTGGACGAAACTGCTTCCCAGGAAGCAGCTAGAACGAAAGCTCCACCAAGCCGTCCTCCGCGCCCGGCAGCGAGTCGATCTGGGCGAAGTCAAAGCCGGGAAACGATGACCCGGCGCAGGACGCTCCCCGGGCACCACGAACGACTGACGCATCCGTGTTGGCGATTATCGGGAACTCCACGGCACTCGCAGATCGACCTTTCCCCGCAAAACCAGTAGCCCACTACTCATGAGCCCCAAAGAACTCGCACAGCGTTGGTTTCATGAAGTGTGGAACCTCAAGAATGCCCAGGCCATCTTCCACCTGATGGAGCCAACCGGCGTGGGGCACACCAAAGGCGGCCTGGTCACAGGGCAGGAGCAGTTTGTGCAGCAGATGATCCAACCCATGCACGCCGCGTTCCCCGATTTGTCAGTCACGATCGAAGGCTGCATGGCAAGCGGCGATGATGCCGTGGTTCGCTGGAAAGCCTCCGGCACCAACAAAGGCACACTGTTCGGCGTTCCGGCCACTGGCCGGAAGGTCAGCTTCTCCGGCATGACATGGATGCGCTTCACAAACGGCAAACTGGCCGAGGGCTGGGACTGCCGGAACGCTCACGGCCTCGCTGCTCTCCTCGCAAGTGGCGCAGAGTCCGCCTCCGTTCGCTGGGCAGAGTAGCCCCACCTCACCGCTTCCACCCGGAAAATCAGTCAGGTGCCACAGGCAATCGCTAGTCCGCATCCACCCGCAACGTCTAACTCCAACTTCCAAATCCTCATGGGCTACGTACACGACCCGTGGAAAAAAGAGAGCCTGGTGCCGCTTCCAGAGCAGCACCTGCTTTCCGAGTGGTCTATTCTGGTGCCCGAACTTGTAAGATTGAGCGAGAGTGGATTCCGAATACCGGTTGGGCAGGCCGACACGGTTTACCGTCGATACCTGACGGAACGTGGCAAGCCATGGCGTGGTTGGATTGAGCTTGATGCCATTCTCACCGCGATCGCCCTGGCCCGCCACCCAAAGGCCCTTGAAGAAATCGAAGCAGTCTTTGCCATGGGGGAATTCGATTTCACTGGAGTGGCTTCACGGGCATTGCTCGCCTGGCATGGGATGCCGGACCTCAAGTTGATCTGGGTAGGTGAAATGGACCGCCGGAATTTCGCAGAACTTCCGCTTCCCGTCTCCTCCACACGATCAGCACCGACGCGCTGGCAGGCGAGGAATTGGCCGAGTGGTATCGGCGGACTCCTGTTCAACGCTGGACAGACCGGCCGCCCCATCCTTAAATCGCCCCGGATCAGCCGCCACCCTGCTATCCCTGCGCCCATGCCGCCCTCCAAACTCGCCCATCTCCTCAGCAAAAAGCCCTCCCCGGTGCCTAACCGCACGAAGGCCAAAAAGGCAAAGAAGGCCAACGCTGCCGACGAAATCCAACTCCCCGCCGACGGCGACTGGCGCACCACCGACGAAGACGAAATCAATCGCCGTCGCCTCCGGGCCCGCGAGGAACCCATGCAGGTCACCAACCTCGCACCAGAGTTCCCCATCTTCTCCGACTTCCGCGTCTCCTCGGCCAGCGCCCAATCCTACACCGTCCAGATCCATGATGTCACCAGGCGTCAATTCGCCTGCTCCTGCATGGACTTCCGCATCAACGGTCTCGGCACCTGCAAACACGTCGAAGCCGTCCTCTGGCAACTCCAGAAACGCCACGGCAAAATTTGGCAGGATGCCGTGGACCAGGGATCGCCCCGCACGGAAATCATGCGCCACCCCTCCCTCCTGACGCTCATCGCGGGCGGAAACCGCAAACGCTTGCCCGCCAAAGCCAAGCCCCTGTTCGCCAAAGACGGCACGCTGTCGCCCGACGTCCTCCCGGAAGACGCCTTCCGCATTCTCGCCCCGCTCCATGGCCACGCCATGCGCGTCTCCCTTGTCATTCCTCCATGGCTGGAACGCCGCCGCCTCGCCGACGAACGCATCACCCTCCGGCGCGACTACGAGCAGTCCATCGTTAGCGGCACCGAACCACCCCAGGTCACCCTCATGCCGCTCTATCCCTATCAGCGCGACGGCATGCTCCACCTCGCCTTCACCGGACGCGCCATGCTCGCCGACGAAATGGGCCTCGGCAAAACCGTCCAGGCCATCGCCGCCTGCGCACTCCTCCACCGTCTCGGCAAGGCCTCCCGCGTCCTCGTCATCTCCCCCGCATCCCTGAAATCTGAATGGGAAGATCAGATCCGCAAGTTCACCACGCTCGACTATCAGATCGTCTACGGCAGCCGCCGCCAGCGCACTCCGCACTACTCCCGGAAAGCTCCCATGTTCACCCTCATGAACTACGAGCAGGTCCGCACCGATGTCCTCGACATCAACGACCGTCTCGCCCCCGACATCGTCGTCCTCGATGAAGCCCAGCGCATCAAGAACTGGGCCTCTAACACCGCACGCTCCATCAAGCTCCTCCGCAGTCCCTACGCCTTCATCCTCTCCGGCACCCCGCTCGAAAACCGCATCGACGAACTCTACTCCCTCGTCGACTTCCTCGACCCCGAGGTCTTCGGCCCGCTCTTCCGCTTCAATCGCGACTTCTACAAGCTCGACGACAAAGGCCGCCCCGAAGCCTGCACCAATCTCCGCGAGCTCCACGAACGGGTCCGCCCGCTCATGCTCCGCCGCCGGAAATCCGATGTCGAAAACGAACTCCCCGGCCGCACCGACGAAACCCGCTTCGTCCCCATGAGCGCTCAACAGGCTGCCGCCTACGAGGAACCAAAACTCCAGGCCGCCCAGATCGCTAACATGGCCAAAAAGCGACCCCTCCGCAAAGAGGAATTCGACCGGCTCATGCTCAATCTCGCCAAAATGCGCATGATCTGCGACACGGTCTTCATACTCGACCACGAATCCCGCGAATGCCCGAAGCTCCTCGAACTGCGTAGCATCCTCGAAGACTGTCTCTCCGAACCCGAGGTCAAGGTCATCATCTTCTCCGAATGGCTCCGCATGCTCCTCCTCGTCCAGGGGCTCCTCAAGGAAATGAACATCGGCTACGCCCTCCACACCGGCCAACTCCCCCAGAAACGCCGCCGCGCAGAACTCATCGCCTTTAAAGAGGACCCCGCCACCCGCGTCCTCCTCTGCACCGAAAGCGGCGGCACCGGCCTCAATCTCCAGAACGCTAGCGTCGTCATCAACTGCGACCTGCCATGGAACCCAGCCAGACTCGAACAACGCATCGCCCGCGCATGGCGCAAACACCAGAAACGCGCCGTCACCGTCATCAATCTCGTCACCGAAAAATCCATCGAACACGGCATGCTCGAAACCCTCGCCATGAAGCAGGGCCTCTCCGACGGTGTCCTCGATCTCCGCGGCAATCTCGACCACATCAATCTCAAATCCGGCGGCCAGTCATTCCTTAACCGCCTCCAGCTCATCCTCACCCCAGCCTCCGTAAACCCGCGCGACACCAAACCACCCGCCCCGCCCGACCGCCCCCTGGCCATCGCTCACGAATGCCAGCAACTCCTCGGCAATCACTTCGTCTCCTGCCACGAACGCTTCGCCACCGACACCCCCGGCAGCACGGTCACTGTCGTCGTCGACCGCGACGCCGATGCATGGCGCCCTCGCATTGAAGCCCTCCACCAACGGCTCTTCGCCGACAATCCCTCCCACGACCCCACCCGTCTCCTCGTCCTTGATCGCGCCACCCTAGCCGCTCTCGATGCCCTCCAGGCCGCCGGCCTCATCCAGCGCACCGAACGCGCCAGCCGCCCGCTCGACGGCCTCACTCCCGCCTCACCACCGCCCATCGCCCTCACCGAAGCAGAAATCCAGTACATCGCCGACCTCACCCCGAAACTCCAGCACCGCCTCAAGGTCGCCAAGGCCCTCATCGCCGCCGACCTCCACTCCGACGCCGCCACACCCCTAACCGACGCCCTCTCCCTCGCTTGCGAAATCCTCTGCACCAGACAACGCACCGCCCCACCCACCTCCCCCAGCGACCTCTCCCTCCGCCCATGGCTCGATCTCTGGTCCCCTCCAGCCCGCAACGCCCTCCTCTCCCCCACCCCCAACCCAGACCCCGCCACCCAATCCCTCCTCCTCTCCGAATGCCAGCGCATCCTCGATGGCCCGTAACTCCCATCACCCCCGCCCCATCCATCCACCGCCCCTGCCGGACAAAAGAAAAGCCACGATCGCCGGCAGCACCCTGGAATTCGGAGGAACGCGAATGGCCGGTCGGCATCGATTACCTGTTTCCGCTCCCCGGCAATCACGGGTTGCGACCAACGCGGCCGCCGCACTAAGAACCCCTCCATGAAGCCCACCCTCTGCATTCTCGGTGGCTGCAACGGCGCGGGAAAGACCACGCTCGCACGCGAACTGCTTCCGCGCCTGGGCCTCATGCGTTTCCTGAATGCGGATGAACCGGAAGCCTGAGGAAGGCTGGAGACAGACCGATCGAAGATCAGCCCGAAGGGCGGCAGACTGGGATGTCCGCCGTCAATCCACACTCAGCGGCAAAACTCAGGCAGGGCTAATCCGGGTAGCGAAGGCCGGTGGCTATCGCATCTTGCTCCACTACATCGTCATCGGCTCGGCGACGCAGGCGGTGGACCGCGTCGCCCTGCGCGTGATACTCGGCGGCCATCACGTGCCCGAAGACGACATCCGCCGCCGTTATGAGCGCAGCCTTCGGCATTTCCTCGAGAATTACCTGCCGCTTGCCGATGAGTGGGGCCTGTGGAACAATCAGACGCCTCCGCCGGTTCAGATCGCCGACAGCAAGACGCACACGCTCGACCAACTGCACGCCGTGCTCACCTCCAACAACCCTCACGAGACACCTCCGCGCGAGATGTCCGAGATGTCGAAAATCGTGCTCGAAGCCAGCCGCGTGGCCACCGAGAAAATGCTCGACTACTACAAACTCATGGGCATCAAGGTCACCCCGAAGATGACCCTCGCCCCATAGAAGCCGAAACGCGTCCGCCGGAAAACGAAGTGAAATCACTGGCTCGGAGCAAACCGACGTCTTCCGCCCCAAACCCGCTCACCCCGGCCCGGTGAATCCAGTCATCCGACAAAATACCGGTATGCCTATCTCCGCTCGCCCGACGGACGTTCCACATGCCTGCGTTCAGAGACGATTCATGAATCTCCCAGTCCCCCCTTTGCACCCCGAATCCTCATCGCCATCACTCTCAGCACCGTGTCCAGAACATCATCAAGATGCCTGCCGAGATCGTCGGCTAGGAAGCGCAACACGAAATAGCCGGCACCCTGGAGAAGGGCGTCTTTGCGGCGATCCCTGCGATAGGCACCAGCATCGCCAAAATGCTGAGCCCCGTCGATTTCGATGACGAGTTTCGCTTCCTCGCAGAGCAGATCGACTTCGGTCTGGCCGCGATCATTGAATGGAATCGGCAGGATCTCATTGAGTCGAAAACGGCCTTTGAGTTCGCTCAGTGACTCGAAGCGACGGAAGATGAATGCTTCACTGGCGCTGCGTGCTCGCCCGGCGTCTGCGGCATCAGCAGCGAACGGGCTGGCGATGTGAACGAAAAGCTGGGCGAGGGGCTGATCCACGCCATCTCGGATCAGCCGCTTTACGCTCGCAGCGTAGTCCTGCTTCCACTGCGGATCAATCGGCAGCGGCACGTCAGCAGGCCAGCCAGGCATTGCACTTCCCGGCAACAGGATAGTGTAGCCGATGGCTTCATAACCCGCGCACCGTTTGTCAAACATGCGTGCGAGCATCGGCACATCAAGATCGGCATAGTCATACACCCGCACCACTGTCTTTCCGTCGTGCAGACGGTGTAACCTCCCCGCATATTGCGCAATCGTGCCACGCCATGAAACCGGCATGGCCAGAAACAGAGTATCGAGGCGCGAGTCATCGAAGCCTTCACCGATGAATCGTCCGGTAGCAATCAGGACGCGGCTTCCGGTGGCAGGGATGCTCTTGAGGTGATCAAGCGCCGCATTGAGCGCCTTGCGGCTCATGCCGCCCTGCAGGGTAATCACGTGATCAATGTGCTGACGCAGTTGCGAGGCGATCATTTCCAGATGCCCGGTGCGCTCCGTGAGCACCACAGGCGAGCGTCCCTGCTTCACGGCGTCTATGATGTCCGAGACGATGAACCGATTGCGCGACTCCGAGTTCATCACCGCCGCACTCAGTCGCTGATACTCCAGACGCATGTCTGCCTCGGCCCCACCGTCCGGGAAAAAGCCCGTGGGCCGAACAAGAACCTCATGCGTGAACGGGCGCTCTTCAGCCTGCTGGCGTGCATCCACGCGGTGCCGCACGGGCCCGCATTGCATGAAGATGATTGGATGGTGCCCGTCCTTCCGCGCAATAGTGGCGGACAGCCCGAGCACAAACTTCGCCTTCGCCCGTCGCGCCACGAGTTCGAAACTATGCGCCGATAGATGATGGCACTCGTCCACCACAAGGTGCCCATAGTCACCGATCATGTCATTGACGGTCCCGTCTCTGACCACACTCTGCATCAGCGCAATGTCGATCCTGCCCGTCAGCGACTTCCGACCACCGCCCCACCGCCCGATCTCCTTCGCGCTCAAACCGAGAAACTGACTCAATCGCTCCACCCACTGCTCCATCAATTGCTGCCGATGCACCAGCACGATCGTGTTCGTCCCGCGCTCGGCAATCATCCACGCCGCAAGCACCGTCTTACCGAAAGCCGTGGTCGCCGAGAGCACCCCGAAATCATGCGCTAGCATCGCCGCGGCAGCCTTCGCCTGCTCGGCTCTCAACGTGCCCCTGAATGTGACGCCAATCGCCCGTCCAGCAAATCGTTCATCGCGGATCGTTGCCTTGATCTTAAGCGAACGAAACAACTCCAACGCATCATCCAGACAACCGCGAGGCAGCGCAATGTGCTCAGCATGATCCTCCGCACACGCGATGATGCGCGGCTTGTCAAAGGTCGGCAGTCGCATAGCCTGCGCTTTGTAGAACTCAGGATTCTGGAACGCCGCCAGCCGAACCACCGCGTTCCTCAACGACGCAGGTAGCGCCGCCTTCGCCAAGTACACCTGATCGGACAAAACAATCTCCAGTCCCTTCGGCATCTCACCCGAGGGAATGCTGTGTTTGCTGCGGGAAGGCGTTAGCTTCCACGGCTCGCCATCATCGTCATCATCCGAGATCGCCATCCGCACACCCATGACTCGCCCCCGTCCCTCAGCCTCGTGAACAATCGCCTCGACACGCCCCATCGACACTCGTTCAAGGCTCGCCAGAAACCCCCACTGATCCGCATGCGGCGTCAACTCGCTATCGACAAACAGGCTGTTGCCTTTCTCCCTCGCAGCCTTCTGCAATGGCAGCGCGATCAGATTGCCAAAACCACCGCGCGGCAAGGTGTCCTGATTCGGGAAAAACCGGTCATACGATTTCAATCCCGCCTCCGGCCTTCGCTCCATCGTTTCCGTCAGAATATGTGCGCCCAGTTTCCGCGCTAGCGACGCCGGGATCGCTTCAGAAAAGAAGATCCAGACATGCCCCCCGTTACCAGAGCGGGATCTCTCCAGTGCCGCAGGGATTCCCGCACGCTCGCATGTCTCCAGATAGGCCAGTGAATCCGCCGCCCAATCGCCATCGTCAAAATCAACCGCCAGAAACAGGCATCGCTCATCCAGCAGCATCGGATACACCCCGATCACACATGGTCGGCCGAGATCATCGCTGCCCGACAAATGCCAGCGCACCACCTCATCCGTCACTGGCAGCCAGCATTGATGCGCACAATCTCCACACTTGATGCGCGGCTTCTCGCACACACCGCGCACCCATTCGTTGCCGCAAACCGGTGAGTAGCCTGCCTTGCCTGTCTTGACGCTCTCGAACCGTCGTGGATAAACATCCTCCCGGCCTCGGAAGAGCGAGCGAAACAACGCGATCTTTTCCTCTGGTGCAGAACTATTGTTGATCGGCATAGGTCGCTTCTCCGATAACCTCCAACGCCGCTTCCTTCATCGCAAGCCTCGAATCCCATCAAGTTCAGTCACCCCCAGCCCCCCCGATAAACACACCACCCCCCGCCCGTAATCCCGCCAGGCTGACGACACGCACCACATGACCACTCCAGGAACCACCCGCCGCAGCCTCGCGCTCACA
>Ga0315905_10002447_pt1 | contig 19518 bp, 20 predicted proteins | sample LakEriMetagenome_5_FD_203522 | JGI IMG/M metagenome (GOLD analysis project Ga0315905, IMG submission 203522) | Freshwater fungal communities from buoy surface, Lake Erie, Ohio, United States - Buoy 4 MA121 | ecosystem: Environmental > Aquatic > Freshwater > Lake | place: USA: Lake Erie, Ohio... | reverse complement strand
AACAGACGCTGCTGACGCACCTGACCCACCTGAGCGATCACGCGACGCTGGCGGCGAGCCTGCCCACAGGCGTCGCGCCGGCCCACGACGGCCTGCGGATCACCCTTTAAGCCCCTTGGAGGCTTAGGACGCCTGCAGCGGCCAGACGCGGGGGATGACCACGAGGGCGACGATCAGGCAGAGCAGATTGAGGGGGACCCCGATGCGGACGAAGTCGCGGAAGCGATAGCCGCCGATCCCGTAAATGTAGGTATTCGTCTGGTAACCGATGGGGGTGGCGAAGGCGGCGCTGGCGGCGATCGTGACCCCGATAATGAAGGGCCGACTATCAAGGCCTGCCTCCCCGGCGACCCCGATAGCGATGGGCACCATCAGGGCGGCGACCGCATTGTTGGAGAGGATCTCCGTCAGGAGCAGCGTCAGGACGTAGAGAGTGGCCAGCATCACCATTGGTTTGTGGGGGCCGGAGACCACGTGGCCGACTCCGGAGACGACGTTCCGGGCGAGCCAGTCGGCGGCGCCGGTCTGCTGCATCGCCACCCCGAGCGCGAGCATCCCGAAGATCATCACCAGCAGGGGCCACTCGATCGCCTCGTAGGCCTCCTTGGGCTTGATGCAGCCGGTGAGGCACATCACGAGGGCCCCGGCGAGGGCGCCGAGGTGGATGGGCACCAGCCCGAGCGTCTCGAGCGCGATGACGCCGCCGATCGTGGCCAGCACGAGGGGAATCCGGCCGTGGCGGGAGACGGAGGGGAGCGGCGGACGATCGAAGAGGATGATATCGTCCCCGCGCCGGAGCGCGTTCACCGCCTGCTCGGTGCCCATCATCAGGAGGATATCCCCCATTTGGAGCGGGATCGTCTCGAGCTTGTCGCGGACGTTCTCGCCGCCGCGGTGGATGGCGAGGACGATGACGCGGAAGCGCTGGCGAAAGTTCAGTTCACTGATGCTTTGGCCGATAATCTCGGAATGGGGGGCGATGGCGCCCTCGACCACCACGCCCTCGTGGGTGGCGATCTGCTCCAGTCCCGCCTCGGCGGTGAAGTCGAAGCCGGGCATCGAGCGGACTTGGGCGATGCCGGAGGGGAGGCAGGCCAGCACCATTCGGTCGCCTTCCTCCAGCGGCGTGCGCTCGGGGTCGAGGTCGATGCCCACCCCGTCGCGCACGACCTCAATCACCCGGAAGCCCCGGGCGCGGGTGAGGCCGGCGGCGCGCAGGCTCTTGCCGATCAGGGGGGAGCCGGGGGGCACGTAGGCCTCGGTGAAGTATTCCCGGCGTTCGTCCTCGCTCAGCGTGGCGGTGAGCGGCTCCCGGTTCGGCAGCAGCCGTCGGCCCGCCAGCCCAAGATAGAGGGCTCCGAGGAGGGCCGCCGGCACCCCCACCGCGGCGAGTTCGAACATCCCGAGCCCGGGCAGGTCTCGCTCCACCAGAATCCCATTCGCCACCAGGTTGGTGCTGGTGCCGATCAGGGTGCAATTGCCGCCGAGGACCGCGGCAAACGAGACCGGGATCAGGAACTTCGACACCGGGAGGCGCATCCGCCGAGCAATGCTGATGGCCACCGGCACAAAGACGACCACTACGGGGGTGTTATTGATCCAGGCCGAGACGAAGGCCACCAGCAGCACCAGCAGGAAGATCACCAGCGGATAGGGCAGCCCTTGGACCCGTTCGAGGCTGCCGGACAGGTAATCGAGGGCGCCGCACCGCAACAGGGCGGCACAGAGGACGAACAGGGCCGCGACCGTGAGGGGGGCCGGGTTCGCGAACACCGCGAAGACGTCCGCCACCGGCACCAACCCGGAGACCGCGATCACCACGAGCACGCCGAGCGCCACGACATCGGGCGGGAATTTCTCCCACACGAAGCCGGCCATGGCGATCACGACGAGCGCCAAGACGAGGGCGATTTCCAGCGTCATACGGCCCGCACGCTGGCAGCGCACGCGCTGGGGGCCGAGTCGAAAACCCCGGCGGATGGCGAAAATCCGGCCGGACGGTCCAGTCGCACAAGCTTTGACACGGCGGCCGCGGCGGTGGTGTCTTTCGGGTGCTCCCGTCCCACTATGGCCAAAATCTACTCCGATATCACCGCCACGATCGGCAACACGCCCTTGGTCCGCCTGAACCGCACTGCGGCGGCGCACGAGGCCGGCGCCGAGATCCTGTTGAAGCTCGAGTTCTTCAACCCGCTCTCGAGCGTTAAGGACCGCATCGGCGTCTCGATGATCGAAGATGCCCTGCAGAGCGGGAAGATCAACGCCCAGACCGTCCTGATCGAGCCGACCTCGGGCAACACGGGCATCGCCCTCGCGTTCGTCGCCGCGGCCAAGGGACTGAAGCTGATCCTGACGATGCCCGAGACGATGAGTATGGAGCGTCGGAAGCTGCTCAAGATTCTGGGCGCGCGGCTGGTGCTGACCGAAGGGCCGAAGGGGATGAAGGGCGCCATCGCCAAGGCGGAGGAGCTCGCCGCTCGGATCCCGAATTCCGTCATTCTCCAGCAGTTTAACAATCCGGCTAACCCGGCCGTGCACCGCCGCACCACTGCCGAGGAGATCTGGCGCGATACCGACGGCAAGGTGGACATCGTGGTGGCCGGAGTCGGCACCGGCGGCACCATCACGGGCATCGGTGAGGTCCTGAAGGCGCGGAAGCCCTCGGTGAAGATCATCGCGGTGGAGCCCGATGCTTCCCCGGTGCTCTCCGGCGGTGCGCCGGGCCCCCACAAGCTGCAGGGTATCGGCGCCGGCTTCGTGCCCGCAGTGCTCAACGCCAAGATCTACGATGAGGTGATCCGGGTGAAGGAGACCGACTCCGGCCCCGTTTCGAAGCAGATCAACCAGCTGGACGGCATCCCCGTGGGCATCTCGTCCGGGGCAATCGCCTGGGCGGCCCTGCAGCTCGCCCGCCGGCCGGAGAATAAGGGCAAGCAGATCGTGGCCATCATCCCCTCCAGCAGCGAGCGCTACCTGTCGTCCTGGCTGTTCGCGGATATCAATACCGAGAGCGACTCGCTGGACGACCTGCTGCCGCCGGCCTGAGCGGCGCCTGCGCCCGTGCCGGGGCGCCGCCTAACGGCGTTCCCGGTACCAGCCGAAAAAGGCCACGGCGAGGGCAGCCACCGCACCAAAGACGCCCACGAGCTTCATCATCACCCCGGCCAGCAGCTGGTCATCCGCCGCCGAGAAGTTCGGGAACAGGCGGGGAGCATACTCGTACGTCGGATAGAGGACGTCGTGGCTGAAGGTGACGTAGGCGAACACCGGGGTCATCGCGATGAGGACCCCCAACAGATAGACCATCTGGACCCCGGGGCGCCGCGGCGGTAGCAGCCGGGAGGGGCTGAACAGTGGCCACCAGTACAGGATCGCCGCCCCGAAGAACATCAGGTGCTCGATGATGTGCACCAAACGGTCCTGCAGCGCCCAGTCGTAGAGCATTGGCGCGTGCCAGGCGCCCACCACGATCGTATAGGTCGAGCCCGCGATCAACGGATGGGTCACCAACCTCAGTAGCGGGTGAAGCCCGCGGGCCCCGAGTACCGGGTCGATCATCCAAAAAGGCAGCCCCCGCAGGAAGAGGATGGCTGCGGGATAGATCATCAGCTGGTGCTGCAGCATATGGGCGCTGAACAGGTAGCGCTCGGCCACTTGGTCCAGCGGGGAGCCCACGGCCAGATAGAAGAAAAGCAGCCCGGAATAGAACTGGAGGGCTTGTCCGAGGGGCCAGGGCGTCCCCGGGGCTAGGCGGGCGCGGAACGGGCCCGCCAGCACGGCCCAGAGCCAGCCGGCGACCACGAGACCCCCGATGAGCCAGGGTTCATTGTGCCAATGGCGCCAGTCGATCATAGGCGGATCCGGCGAGCCGGGAGGGAGGCGGGCGGGCGGTGCACGGGGAAAGGGTGGGGAAAGACGTGCTGAAACCGGCGGGCCGCAACTCGGATTGAACAGGGCGCAAAAAAACCCGGTCCCGCGCGGGGGCGGAACCGGGTGGGAAGGAGGGCGTTCCCGTTCAGGAGGTCGGCAGCGGCAGGCTTGCCTCGGCCGAGAAGAGGGCGAGCAGGGCCCAGACCGTACCCGAGGCCAGCACCAGCCCGATGAAGAACAGGATCGTGCAGAAGGGCTTATCCCACCTCAGGTGCATAAAGTAGAAGATGACGAACAGGAACTTCACCAGCGAGAGGACCACCAGAGAGGTGATGAGCACCCATTTTGGGAAGGGCAGGAACACCGCGACAATCTCGACGCCCGTGATGACCGCGAGGAGCATCGCGATCTGGACGTAAATCTGGAACTTGCTCTCGTCGTGGCCGTGGTCAGCCGCGTGGCCGGCGGCGGAGTGGGAAGGGGCGCTCATTGGAGATCAGAGGTATTCGAGCAGGTAGACGGCGGTGAAGATCACGATCCAGACGATATCGACGAAGTGCCAGTAGAGGCCCATCGACTCGACATCGATCGCGTTGGCCTCGCCAAAGGCGACGGGACCACGGGGACGGGCGAACCAGACGCAGGCCCCCAGGGTGGCCAAGGCGCCCGCCATCGCGAGGAACTCAGCCTTCACGAAATGCCCCATCGCGGCGCCGAGGGAGGGCTCCACTTGGATCGCGTGGACTAGGCCAAGCGTGACCTTCAGGCAGAGGCCGAGGAAGGCAATCAGGGCAAGGGCGTGTAACAGCTGGTGCGAGAGCCAGGTCCGTTGGGCCGAGCCCGCGCCGGGCTTAAAGGAGCGCACGTACATTAGGGTGAGCCAAAGCACCCCGATCGCGACGTGGCAGCCGTGGGTACCGGTGAGGGTGTAGAAGGTGGTCCCGAGCAGGCTGTTCGAGAGCGTCATCTTCTTGTCCACCACGAAGTGCTGGAACTCGTACACCTGGCACCCGAGGAAGATCATCCCGAAGAAGATCGTCGTCAGCAGCGACCACCGGCAGCTCCGCACGTTGCCCTTCTGAATCGCCGTGACGGCCAAGGCCATCATCAGCGAGGACATCAGGAGGATGAAGGTAGAGAAGGACGTCAGTTCGACGCTGAAGACGGCCTTCGGGTCCAGGCCGCCCGCGGGCGGGTGGAGGCGGTAGACGAGGTGGGTGGCGATCAGGACCCCGAAGAACATACAGTCCGAAGCCAGAAACGCCCACATGAGCAGCTTCTTGTTCGGAATGCCCGTCGACGTGGACGGGTCGTGGTGGTGATCGATCGAAGCGGAGGCCGCGTGGCTGCTCATGGGTGGGGGGCGGGCGAGGGTCAGTGCTTGGCGTGGCCGTGGTCGTCGCCGTGGCCCTTCACGGGCTTGCCGTCCTTGTCGAGGTGTAGGTGGTAACCTTCGTTGCCCTCCAGCGACCAGAAATAGATGCCAATCAGGGTCACGAGGCCGCCGAGGAGCGTCAGGCCTAGCTTCCAGTGGATGCCCGGCACGTCCCACTTGGCCTCGAAGGCGGTGGAGCCGATGCCAACGATGAGGAGCCCGAAGCTGGCGACGAAGGGCCAGATCGAGTTGAAGGGCATATGGATGCCGCCGTGGGCCTCCTCGGCCTTCTCGGCGACGGCGCGTTCGGCCGCAATCTGCTCGCGGTTATTCTTCTCGTACCAGAAGGCGTCGCGGTCGTGGACCGTGGGGATGACGCGGAAGTTGTACTCGGGGGGCGGGTTGGGGAGGGACCACTCGAGCGTGCGGCCATCCCAGGGGTCGCGGCCGACCTTCTCGCCCTTGTAGTAGGTGTAGATCATCACCGCAAAATAGACCGCGATGCCGATCCCGAGGACAAAGGCACCGATCGAGGCGATGTAGTTGGCGGTGTTCCAGCCCAGGTTCGGGTCGTAGGTGAACGTGCGGCGGGGCATCCCGTTCAGCCCGAGGAAGTGCATCGGGAAGAAGGTGACGTTAAAGCCGACGAAGATGATCCAGAAGGAGAGCTTGCCCCAAAACTCGCTGACCTTGCGGCCAAACATCAGGGGGAACCAGTAATGGATGCCCGCCAGCAGGGCGAAGATCGAACCGCCGATCAGCACGTAATGGAAGTGGGCGATAACGAAGTAGGAATCGTTCTGCTGGGTGTCAGCGGGGGCCGCCGAGTGCATCACGCCCGAGAAGCCGCCGATCATAAACATCCAGACGAACCCGAGGGCGAACATCATCGGGGTGCGCATCATCAGGCGACCACCCCACATCGTGCCGATCCAGTTGAAGATCTTCACGCCGGTCGGGACCGCGATCGCCATCGTCGCGAGGGCGAAGGCCGCCGTGGCGACCGTACCCATCCCGGTGGTGAACATATGGTGGCTCCACACCGCGAAGCCGAGGAAGCCGATGCAGGCGCCCGAGAAGACCACGATCGGATAGCCGAAGAGCGGCTTGCGGGAGAACGTGGGAAGGATCTCCGAGATGATGCCCATCGCGGGCAGAATCAGGATGTACACCTCAGGGTGACCGAAGACCCAGAACAAGTGCTGCCAGAGGATCGGCATACCGCCGCCGGACACCTCAAAGAAGACCGTCCCGAAATTACGGTCCATCATCAGCTCCACCAGCGCGATGGTGATCGCGGGGAACGAGAGAACGATCAGGAAGGCGGTGATCAGCGTCATCCAGGTGAACACCGGCAGCCGCATCATCGTCATCCCGGGGGCCCGCATATTGATGATCGTGACGATAAAGTTCAGGGAGGCCGCAATCGAGGCGACACCGAGGAGCTGGAGGCCCATCACCCAGTAGTCGACCGAGTGGCCGGGCGAGAACTGCCTCGAAGTGAGCGGCGAGTAGCCGTACCAGCCGGCGTCGGGCGCATTGTGGCCTTCGACCCCGAAGATGGGCCCGACCCAGCCGATGTTGAGGACGATGGCGCCGGCGACGAAGGTCCAGAGCGAGAAGGCGTTGAGCCGCGGGAAGGCGACGTCGCGCGCCCCGATCTGAAGGGGCATAATGTAATTAAAGAAGGCCGCCGAGAGCGGCATCACGGCCAGGAAGATCATCGTCGTCCCGTGCATCGTGAACATCGTGTTGTACATCTGGGCGCTCAGCACAGTCCCGTTGGGGTACATCAGCTGGGCCCGGATGAGCAGCGCTTCGACGCCGCCAACCAAGAAAAAGAACAGGGCAAACACCCCGTAAAGGAAGCCGATGCGTTTGTGATCGACCGTGGTGAGCCAGCTCATCAGGCCGGTCTTGACGGTGGGATGGGCGAGCAGCTTGGGCTGCGCCGGAACCGCGTCCTCTTTGGTGAGATAGGCGGTCTTGGCCGTGGTGTCCATAAGTGGTCCGGGGGCTAGAGGGTGGGAAGGCGGAAAAGCCTTACTTGAGGCTCAGCAGGTAGGCCGTGAGGGCCACCTGTTCGGCGTCGGAGAGGGTGATCTTGTTGTCGCGGTAAGCCTTGGCCATCTTGTTGCCGGGCTTCACCGACTCCGGATCGCGGATCCAGCGGCGGAGCTGCTCGGGATTATTCTCGATCAGGCCGGCGCCGACGGTGGTGCGGGCGCCAAAGTGGGTGAGGTCCGGGCCCTGGACGCCCATCGCCCCGTGGCCGCGGACGGCGTGGCAGGCATTGCAGGTCTTGGCGGCGAACAGCTCACGGCCTTGAGCGATCAGGGCCGGATTCTCATCCTTCTCGACCGCCTGCTTAGAACGCCAAGCCTCCAGCGGGTTGCGGTCAAAGGCCTCCGAGACGCCGACTTCGTTGGTCTTGAAGGCCCGCAGGGCGGCGACCGGGGCGGCGGCAGCCGCGGGGGCGGCCGGGGCGGCGACGGAGCGAGCGAGGGCCAGCTGCTTTTCCTTCCAAGCGGCGAAGTCCTTCTCGTCGAGGGCGATCACGCGGAAGCGCATCACGGCGTGCGAATCGCCACAGTACTCGGCGCACTGGCCCCAGAAGTACCCCGGCTTGTCCGCCTGCAACCAGAAGAAGTTAGCGCGATTGGGGATCATATCGATTTTTCCACCCAGCTTCGGCACCCAGAAGGAATGGATCACATCGACCGTGCGGACGTTGATCCGCACCGGACGCCCGGCGGGGATGACCAACTCGTTTCCGGTGACCAGCGGGGTCTTCGCGCCCGCCGTGTCGACGGCGGCCTGTTCTGCGGGGTATTCGAACTTGAACCACCACTGGTAGCCGGTGGCCGTGACCTCGTAGGCGTTCTTTTTCTCCGCCTCGGGCACGTCGTGAGTGTACCAGATGGCGGTCAGCGTGGGCACCGCGATGATGACCAACGCGAGCACGGAGGCGCCAATCAGGCTGATTTCCACCAAGGGGTTGCCGTGGCTCTGGGGCGGGGGCGCGGCGCGCTCATCCGCCTCGGTCCGGGCCCGGAAGCGCCACATCGTGTAGGCGAGCACCCCACCGACCAAAATGAAGATCACCAGCGTGACCCAGCACGTGACGTAGAACAGGTTGAGCTGCGAGCGGGCCACCGGGCCCTCGGCGATCATCGTCGACTGGTGGCCATCCATCCGCCAGAAATTGAGATCGCAGCCCGAAAGGAGCAGCAGGCCCGCGAGGGCGGCGAGAAACCGACCAACACGGACGAGGGAGGAGGGAACAAAGCGCATGGGACTAACGCAGGAGAGAGGGAACGACGACGACCGAAAGAAAAAAGTGAGTAGGCTTCGCGAAGGTAGGGGCATTTCAAGCCCCAATTAAGCCCGGTAATGCTCCGCGCGGATTGCGCGGTTCAAGTTTGCATCGCGGGCCGCCCTTCCCACCGTGACCGCGCTATGAAATTCCTCGCTCCCCTCGCCCTGCTCACCGCGCTCCTCGCCGGCACCGGACTCCACGCCGCCGCGCCCGCGCGCACGATCGAGATCACCGCCAACGACCAGATGAAGTTCAACCTCGCGAAGATCGAGGCCAAGGTCGGCGAGACGATCAAGGTCGTCCTGAAGAACGTGGGCACGCTGCCGAAGGAGGCGATGGGCCACAACTGGGTGCTCCTCAAGCCCGGCACCGACCTGAACGCCTTCGCCCAGGCCTCGATGACCGCGAAGGACGCCGAGTACATCGCGCCCGCCCACAAGGACAAGGTGGTCGCCTTTGTTAAGGTCTTGGGCCCCAAGCAGTCCGGAGAGGTCACGTTCACCGTCCCGGCCGCCGGCGAGTACACCTATGTTTGCTCCTTCCCCGGCCACTATATGCTGATGAAGGGCACGCTGGTCGCGAAGTAAGCGCGCCCGCCCTACCCTTTCGGCGCTCGGCCCCCGGCCCGGCGCCTTTTTTGTGCCCACTCGCGGCGGAAAACGTTCTTGCCCTCGCGGAAGGGCGCGTTTGTGTCCCCCGGCTCGCGCGCCAACATAGCTCAGCTGGTAGAGCAACGCTTTCGTAAAGCGTGGGTCCCCGGTTCAAATCCGGGTGTTGGCTCCAGCTTCCGCCCGTCAGGCGGCCGCGGCCGTCTCCAATGGGCCCGCCGCTCCGGTGTGGCCCCGGGTCAGCGGGCCAAACCAGCGCCAGTCGCGCTCTGCGCAGTGGTAGCCCGGCCACGCCTCCCCCTCGGCGGCGAGGCCCGCCCGGTAGGGGGCGCGGTACAGGTAGCGAAACGTGGGGTAGCCATCCGCGCTGGCCGGTAGCGGCCGGTGGCTGAACTCGGGGGCCCACGCGAGCCCTAGACGCGCCAGCGAGGGCGCCAGCTTACCCTGCAGGACCAGCCCCACCTGATCCGCGGCGCGGCTCTCCGGGACGGCGGCCACCAGGTGCAGTTCAGCCGCGAGCACGACGGCGGTCCGCACGCGGGAAACCCCCTCGAGGCCCAAGAGGTGGAGGGCGGCCTGAAACTCGGCGCAGACCGGGGGCACCGCGAGCCCGGGGCGGCCGCGGCGGGTCCGGAACGTGAAATAATGGCAGCCGGGGCCGAACACGCGCGCCAGCGGAAAAGCAGGGAACAAGGGATCCATCCCGAAAGCCCGGAGGACGCGAGGGCAGCGCTCAAACCCCGCCAGACCCTGAAATCCGGCCCAAAGAGGACCGCGCGGCGGCGCGCTTGCCTCGAGGGCCCGGGGGCGGCACATCCCCGGCGTATGGACTGCCGCCCGGGCTGCGGCGCGTGCTGCATCGCGCCCTCCATTTCCTCGCCCATCCCCGGAATGCCCCGGGGCAAGCCGGCCGGCGTCCCCTGCGTGCAGCTGCTGCCCGACCTGCGGTGCGCCCTCTTTGGCCGCCCCGAGCGTCCGGCCTTCTGCGTCAGCCTCCGCCCCCAGGAGTCGATGTGCGGCACCAGCGCGGCCGAGGCCCGATCCCTGCTCGACGCGCTCGAAGCCGCCACCCGGCCCAGCTAAGCGCTGGCGCCCATCCCACCCTCCCGCCAAAACAACCCTCCCCCCGGCGAACGATGTGCGGCCGCTACGTGCTCAAACGCGAGGACCTCGACGCCCTGCTCCGGCAACTGGGCGTGCCGGACATTTCCGCCTTCACCAGCCGCTACAATCTCGCGCCGACGAGCCTTGTCCCGATCGTCCGCGGCCCGCGGCCCCGGCGCACCGCGAACACCGCGCAATGGGGCCTTGTCCCGCCTTGGGCGGCGAGCCCGGGCGGCAGCCGGCTGGCGAACGCCCGGGCGGAAAGCATCGCGGCCCGGCCCGCGTTCCGCGAGGCCTTCCAGCGGCGCCGGTGCGTCGTACCGGCCAGCGGCTTCTACGAGTGGGAAACCCGCGGCGGCCGGAAGCTCCCGTGGTACTTCACGCCGCGGGACGGCCCGCCCCTCGCACTCGCCGGGATTTGGGAGGAAGGAACCGACGCCGCCCCCGCCACCTTCGCCCTGATCACGACCGAGGCCTGCCCGGAGGTCGCCCGCATCCACGACCGGATGCCCGTCGCCCTGCCCCCGGAGGCCGCGGAGGCGTGGCTGGACCCCGACCAACCCGCCCCGGCGCTGCTGCCCCTGCTTCGCCCCTTGCCGGCGGGCGTCCTCGCGGCAACGCGCGTATCGACGCGCGTAAACCAGGTCCGCCACGAGGGACCGGACTGCCTCGCGCCCGAGGCGGAAACTGCGGCGGAGGAGGACGGCCAGCTGGGGCTGGCCGGGCTGGGTTGAAGCCTGCGGCCTCGCCAGCGCCGCCCCGGACCGCCACGTTGCCCTCGTGACCCTGCTCGACCGCCACCTGTTTAAGGGCGTACTCGCCACGTGCCTCGCGGCAGTGGCGCTGTTCGCCTTCATCGTGGCGCTCCCGAACGTCGTCCGCGAACTGCTCAGTCCCCTCCTCGCGGGCCAGTTCGGCCCGGCCACCTTCGTGCGGCTGGTCGGACTGCTGCTGCCCTTTGCGATCTCCTTCGCGCTGCCGATGGGGATGCTCACCGGAATCTTGCTGACGCTCGGGCGCCTGTCGGCCGACCACGAGATCACGGCGATGCGGGCGGCCGGCCTGAGCCTGGCGCGGATCGCGCGGCCGGTGCTGGTGCTCGCGGCGCTGGGCACCGCGCTGGCCATCCACATCAACCTCGAGTCGGCCCCGTGGGCCCGGGCCGAGTTCCACCGCGCCTTCGCCGATGCGGTCCGCGGCAACCCGATGGGGATCGTCGTGCCCAAGACCTTCATTCGAGATTTCCGGGGCGTGGTGCTCTACGTGGGGGCGAAGGAGGGGGACGAGTTGCGCGACATCTGGCTGTGGGACCTCGACCGCGAGTCCCGCGTGCGCCGGCTGGTGCGCGCGGAATCGGGGCGGCTGGTCTACGACGAGGCGACTAACAGCCTCGTGCCCACGCTGGTGCGGGCGACCATCGAGGAGCGCGACGGCGACCATCCAGAGTCGCCGGCGCGGGCACCGAAGGTGGCGACCGTGGAGCGGTTCGAGGACGTGCGGATCTCGCTGGAGCGCTACCTCGGCCAGAGTCTGGTGCGGATCAAGACGGAGTGGCTGACGCTCGGGGAACTCCGGGCGGCGCGGGCCCGCCACGCGGCGACCGTCCCGGCGGCCGGGAAGGAGCGCGAGCACGCGCGCGCGCTGATGAACTTCGACCTCCTGTTCCAGGAGAAGCTGAGCCTGGCGACGGCGGTCTTCTCGTTTGCGTTGTTGGGCATCCCCCTCGGCATCCGCGTCTCGCGGCGGGAGACCTCCGCCAACCTCGGCCTCGCGATCGTCCTGGTGCTCGCGTTCTATGTGCTCACGGCCGGGGTGAAGGCCCTCGACCAGCGGCCGGAGTGGCGGCCGGACCTCCTCATCTGGCTGCCGAACCTGCTGTTCGCGGGCCTCGGCTTCCGGCTCTTCCGCCGCATCGGGCAGAGCTGAGTCAGCGTACGAGCCGGCTCGGCCGGGATCGTGCCGTGAGCGGCTCAGAGCAGGCCCATCCCCTTGAGCACCGAGAGTAGAATGGCCGCGGCCATCACGGACCCAATCTGGCCGCCGGTATTGGCGGCCATCGCGGGCATCAGCAGAAAATTATGCCGGTTCCAGCGCTGGCCCTCCGTCTGGACGAGCCGGGCGGCCATCGGGTAGGCGGAGATTCCGGCCGCGCCGAGCAGCGGGTTCACCTTGCCGCCGGAGAGGAGACACCAGGCCTTGCCGAGCATAATGCCGCCTACGGTGTCCACGACGATCGCGACCAGGCCCAGGGCGAACACCAGCAGGGTCTGCCATTGGAGGAATTCCGGGCCCGCCATCGTGCCGCCCACCGCGAGGCCGAGGAAGAGCGTCGCGACGTTGGCGATCTCGTGCTCGCTGGCCCGGGTGAGTCGGGGGACGACGCCGCTCACCTTCAGGAAATTACCCAGCATCAGCATCCCCATCAGGGGCAGGCCCTGGGGGGCGACGAGTCCGGTGACCGCGGTGACCACGAGCGGGAGCAGCACGCGGGCGGCGCGCGACACACGGTGGCCGCCGGCGGGCATCCGCACCGCGCGTTCCCGTTCGGTCGTGAGGAGGCGCATCAGGGGCGGCTGCACCACGGGCACTAGCGCCATATAGGAGTAGGCGGCCACCGCGAGGGAGCCGACCATCGCCGGCGGGAGCCGCCCCGCCTCCGCGAAGAGGTTGGCCACGTAAATGACGGTCGGGCCGTCGCAGGCGCCGATCATCGCCACCGCCACGGCCTGCTCCCGCGGGAAACCGAGGGCGAGCGCCAGCAGCAGGGTACAGAAGATGCCCAGTTGCCCCGCCGCGCCGAAGAGCAGGAGCCGCGGGTTGGCGAGGAGCGGGGTGAAGTCCGTCATCGCCCCGATGCCCACGAAAATCAGGAGCGGGAACAACTCATTGCCGATCCCGAGGTCGTAGAGGGTGCGCAGGACGCCGCCCTCGCCGGCCACGCCGCTGAGGGGGAGGTTGGCGAGGAAACAGCCGAAGCCGATGGGCACGAGCAAGAGCGGCTCCACCCCGCGGGCCAGCGCGAGGTACAGGAGGAGCCCCGCGAGGGTGAGCATCACGAGGGTAGGTCCTCCGGCCGTCACGAGGTGCCGGCCGCCAGCGAGCAGACCATCGAGGCCGCCGAGCAGGGCTTCAGTCATCGCGGGGGCCTCCGGGATGGGGCGCCGGGCCGGGTTCCGGCGGGAACAGGCGCGTGAGCAATCGGAGACAGCCGGCCAGCAGGCTCAGGGTGACCAGCGTGCCGCCGAGGCCAAGGAGGAGCGAGGTGAGGCCGAATTGGAGAGTGCTCATGGCGGGGCGGGGCCGGCGGGGCGGGTGGCGGAGGGAGGCCCCGGCTCGCCGGCCACCTGCACGGCGGCGACCACGGCCGCCAGCAACTCGGGGGAGGGTTCGGCCGAGGTGGGGAGCGGGACCGGCGATCCGACCACCGCCGCGGCCACGGGCGCGGAGGGGAGCGGCCGGCGCGGGGCGGCCTCCAGTGCCCGGGCGATCCGCGCCAGCTGCAGCACCCCGAGGCCAAGGACCAGCAGCCCGAGCAACAACAGGGCGTCCGCCCACGCGAGGACTGTGGCCGGCTCGGTGGAGGCCAACGGGGGAGACCCACTGACGCTGAAGACCGCGGGGTTCACTCGAGGATCAGCAGCACGCTGCCCTCCTCGACGTCCTCGCCCGGCTGGGCCCGGATCTCCGCCACGCGGCCGGCGCGCGGGGAAAAGAGGAAGGTATTCATCTTGAGGGCCTCGATCGTCGCCAGCTGGGTACCCTCGGTGACTGCGGCCCCAACCGCCACGTCGATCGAGACCAAGCGCCCCGCCAAAGGGCTGGGCACGGGCTCCCCGCGGCCGCTGGGCGCTGGGGCGGGGGCCGGACTGGCCCAGGGGAGCGGCGCCGCGGGACCCGGCACGGACCCGGCGGCGGGCCCATCCGCCTCGCCCGCGGGCTCCACCTGCACGTCGTAGACCCGCCCAGCCACCGTGACCCGCAAGTGTCGGGCCGCGGACGCGCCCGGCGCCGGAGCCGGCGCAGGGCGCGGTGGCGGGGTGACGTGGATCGCGGGCGCCGGAGCGGGCGGTGGCGGCGGGGCGCCGGGGCGGAGCAGGGCCTCGGTCTCCCGGGGAAACATCGCCCAGAGTACCGCGAGCTCCTCTGAGGGTGCGAAGCCTTTGGCGGCCAGCTCGGCGCGCAGGGCGGGCATCCGCGGGGCGAGTTCGTCGGCGGGGCGGCCCGCCAGCGGTTCGCGGCCCGCCTGACGCCGGGCCAGGGCCAGCAGGTCCGGATCCACGGGGCCCGGCGGGCGCCCGTAGCGGCCAAGGGCGACCTCGACCGTGGCCGGGGCGAGGTTGCGCCAGCGGCCGAACTTCACGTTCAGCACCGCCTGGGTGCCGACGATCTGGGAGGTGGGCGTGACCAGCGGAATCCAGCCCAGCGCGGCCCGGACCACCGGGACCTCGAGCATCACTTCGTGGAACCGGTGGCCGAGGTGCTGCTCCGCCAGCTGCGTCCGGAAGTTGCTGAGCATTCCGCCGGGCACCTGGAACGTGAGGGCGTCGCAATCGACGCGCTCGTTCGCGGGGCTCATGAAGGCCGCCAGCTCGGACGCCACCTGCTCAAAATGCCGCCGCAGCGTCAGGAGCAGGGCGGCATCGAGGCTGGGCGCGCGGGGGTGCCCCGAAAGGGCCGCCAGCATCCGCACCGTGTCCGGCTGGCCCGTGCCATTGGCGAAGGGTGCGATCGAGGTCTCGATGGCATCGGCACCCGCGTCGATCGCCGCGAGGTAGGAGGCAACCGCGAGCCCGGCCGTATCGTGGCTGTGGACCACCAGCGGGCAGGCGTGGCGGCGCCGGAGGGCGCGCACCAGCTCGTGCGCCGCGTGCGGCGTGAGGAGGCCGGCCATATCCTTCAGGCACAGCGAATCCACCCCGAGCCCGACCAGCTCGTCCGCCACCGCGACGAGGCTCGCGAGAGTATGAACGGGGCTGGTGGTGTAACAAATCACGCCCTGGGCGTGGCGCCCGGCGGACTTCACCGCGCGGATGGCGGTACGCAGGTTCCGGGTATCGTTGAGGGCGTCGAAGACGCGGAACACGTCCAGGCCCCGGCGGGCCGTGCAGGCGACAAAGGCCTCGACCACATCGTCGGGGAAACTCGTGTACTGGACCAGATTCTGTCCCCGTAGCAGCATCATCTGAGGGGTGCGGGGGGCGGCGGCCTTGAGGCGCGTGAGGCGCTCGAACGGATGCTCGTGCAGGAATCGCAGCGCGGCATCGATCGTCGCGCCACCCCAGGTCTCCAGCGCGCCGAAGCCGAGGGCGTCGAGCGGACCGGCGGCCGGCAGCATCTGGGCCGTGGTCATCCGCGTCGCGGCCAGCGACTGGTGTCCGTCGCGCAGGACGGTGTTATTGAGGACGACCGGGGCCATCGGCCCGAGCATAGCCCGCGCGCCCGGGGGCCGCTCGGCCCGGCTTGCCGGAGGGTACGCACCGGTTGCGCCGGAGCGCGGCGCTTCAGGGCTTGTCGGCGCGAACCACTGTCCCGTTGCGGAAAACCACTTCCCGGATGTCCGGCGCCACGGGCCGGGACATAATGGGTCCGCCGATCCCGCCGGTGCCGATGCCCACGCCGCCGCCTCCGATCCCGATGCCACCGGAACCGCCGCCAATGCCGATGCCGACGCTGGAAGAGGTCCCCACGACCGTGCCGCCGCGGCCGGTGCTCACGCCGATCGCGGTGCCGGTGCCGCCCATTCCCCCGCCCATCATCCCCCCGCGGGATCCGGGATAGTAAGCGCCGCCGGGATCGCCGCCTTTGGCGTAAATCCAGATCTCGTCGCCCGCCGGCGAGATGCTCACCTCGCTCGGCTCGCCCCACGCCACGCGGACCATATCTTGGTCCATCCCCGGCTCGACGCGGCCATCGAGCACGGCCTGCTTTACCTCGAGGGGCCACGTTTCGTAGATGGCCCGGTTGCGGTCGATGCGGCCCATCTGCGAGGACGCGCAACCGCCGGCGCCGAGGGCGGCAAGCAGGAGCAGGGCCGGGACCCGGGGGAGGAGACCACGCTTCATCGCAACGACGTTGGCACGGGACCAAGCGCGGGTAAAGTCCCGGGAAGCCACGCGGGCCGCTCCGCGATTGCCACGCGCGGAGAACTGCCCACGATCCCGGCCCGTTTCCGGTGGCGCGACGCCGCCGGCCCTCCCCTTCCCGATGCCCGCCCAGAAAATCAACCTCGCCCTCGTCGGCCTCGGCTTCGGCGCCGAGTTCATCCCCATCTACCAGGCTCATCCCAACGCGCGTCTGGTCGCGGTCTGCCAGCGCGATCCGAAGAAGCTCAAGGCCATCCAGGATGCCTTTGGGATCCCTAAGGGCTACACCAGCTACGAGGAACTGCTGCGGGACCCGGAGATCGACGCGGTCCACATCAACACCCCCATCCCGGACCACGCCGGCCAGACCATCAAGGGCCTGCAGGCGGGGAAGCACGTCGCCTGCACCGTACCGATGGCGACCTCCATCGCGGACTGCCGGCGCATCGTCGAGCTCTCCCGCCAGACTGGCCGGCGTTATATGATGATGGAGACGGTCGTGTACGCCCGGGAATTCCTCTACCTGAAGGAGCTGTACGAGAAGGGCGACCTCGGGCGGATCCAGTTCCTCCAGGCGAGCCACCAGCAGGATATGGACGGCTGGCCCAACTACTGGCCCGGCCTCCCGCCGATGTGGTACGCCACCCATTGCGTGGGACCGATGCTCGCCCTCACCGGCGCCGCGGCCGAGTACGTCTCCTGCTTCGGCTCCGGCACCATCCGGCCCGAACTCGTGCAGCACTACGGCTCGCCGTTCGCGGTCGAGACGGCGCACGTGAAGCTGCGGGACAGCGACCTCACGGCGCGGATCATCCGCTCGCTTTTCGATGTGGCCCGGCAGTACCGTGAGAGCATCGACGTGTACGGCTCAAAGCGTTCCTTCGAATGGAGCCTGATCGAGCACGAGCCGCACGTGCTGCACACGGCCAAGCTCCCCGAGGCGAAGATCCCGCGCAAGGTGCAGGTGCCCGACTACGCCCGCCGGCTGCCGGCCGGGATCCGGAAGTTCACCACGAAGGGCGTCTACGATCTTGGGAAGAAGACCCACCTGAGCTTCACCCAGGGCGCCGGCCACGGCGGGTCCCACCCGCACCTAGCCCACGAATTCATCCAGGCCCTGATCGAGGACCGCGACCCCTACCCCAACGCCATCCAGTCGGCCAACTGGACCTGCGTCGGCCTGTGCGCCCACCAGTCCGCCCTCGCCGGCGGGAAGATTGTGCGCCTGCCGGCCTTCACCCAGCCGGCCGCGCCGGGCCGTCGATGATCGAGGTCCAGGGCCTCACCCGCGTCTTCCGCACCTACAAAAAGCGCCCCGGCTTTTGGGGCGGGGTGCGCGGGCTCTTCCGCCGCGATTTCGAGGAGAATGCGGCCGCGCAGGACATCTCCTTCTCCATCGCAGAGGGCGAGTTCGTCGGTTTCCTCGGGCCCAACGGCGCGGGGAAGACGACCACCCTCAAGATGCTCGCGGGACTCATCATCCCCACGCGCGGGACGGCGCGCGTCGCCGGCCACGACCCCACCCGGCGCGAGAACGCTTACCGGCGGATCTTCGCCCTCGTGCTCGGCCAGAAGAACCAACTCTGGTGGGACCTGCCCGCGATCGAGTCCTTCCAACTCCTCCGGGCCATTTACGGCCTGCCGCCCGCAGAATTCCGCGCCACCCTCGACGAGCTGGTCGACCTCCTGGAGGTCCGGGCCAAGCTCGACGTGATGGTCCGGGAACTTTCCCTCGGCGAGCGAATGAAAATGGAGCTCATCGCGGCGCTGCTCCACCGGCCGCGGGTGCTGTTCCTCGACGAGCCCACCATCGGCCTCGACGTGGTCTCGCAGCGCAAGGTCCGGGCGTTCCTCCGCGACTACAACCGCCGCCACCGGGTGACGATTCTCCTCACGAGCCACTATATGGCCGATATTCAGGAGCTTTGCGGCCGCGTGATCGTGATCCACCGCGGGCGGAAGATTTACGACGGGGCGCTCGACCGGCTCGAGGCCGCCGGTGGCGCCCGGCGGAAAATCGTGACCTTCGTGCCTGCCGCCCAAGGCGCGGCCGCCTTTGGCGAAGGCTGGTCCTGCGCGCCCGCGCTCACCACCCGGCGCGACGACGAGGGCAAGTTTACGCTCACGGTCCCAGCCGACCAGATCGTGGCGGCCTCTCAGGAGATCCTGCGGACCGGGGCCGTCGCAGACATCACGATCGAGGACGTGCCGCTCGAGGACGTCATCGCGGAGCTCTTCACCGCCCAAGCCTAAGCCAGGTTCAGGCGGTTCAGGCCGCGGGACCGAGGTCGGGCCAGCGCCAGGCGGCGCCCAAGAGCTCCTGCAGCAGATCCCGGCAGGTCTGAGCAGCGGTCAGTGCTCCGGCGTGCAGGCCGGCGGTATCCGCAGTGTCCGGGAGGGCGAGCCGGGCCGCGGCGGCCGGATCGAGGCGCTCGAGCCGGCGGACATCCGGGAAGGAGGGCAAACCCCGCCGCAGCCGGAGCTCGTGGAGTAACCGGGCGTTCCCCTCCGCGAGTTGGTGGTGCAGTGCCCGGCGAGCGGCGAGGAGTTCCCCGCGGGCCAAGCGCCGCCGCAGCGCAACGTAATCGCACACGAACCCCTCGGCGAGGCGCCGCACTTCCGCGTCGTCCAGCCGCGCCGGCGGGATGGCGCCGGCGACCCGGGCATAGAAGGCCCCGAACTCCGCCTCTCCCTTGAGGATGCGGTAGCCCCCGGCGAGGACCGCGGCCAGATCGGTAAGCGCCTGGCGCGCCGCCGGCTCCGGGGGCAGCGCGCCGCCCACCACCAGCCGAGCTAGGCCACGCAGGGGTTCGGTCGGCAGGATGACTAGGTCGATTTCCCCCCGCGCGGTGACCGCCGTCGCCTTCAGGGCGCTGCCGAGGCGGCCCGGGCGCAGGGCGTAGGCGAGCGGGGAAAGTCCGAGGGCAGCGAGCCAGGCCCCGTCCGCGAAACGCTCCGGCGTCGAGGTGGCCAGTTGGAAATCCCAGTCGGAACCGGCATCGGGCCCGGTGGCCGCATCCCCCGCGCGCACCTGGGAGCCGATCAGGACGCACAGGGCGATCGCGGGGTCGGCGGCCGCCCAGGCCGCAATGAGCGCTCCGGGGGTGGCGGGCATCACAGCTTGCGCAGGGAGAGCAGGATCTCGGTGCCCTCCAGGCC
>Ga0315905_10002446_pt1 | contig 19523 bp, 23 predicted proteins | sample LakEriMetagenome_5_FD_203522 | JGI IMG/M metagenome (GOLD analysis project Ga0315905, IMG submission 203522) | Freshwater fungal communities from buoy surface, Lake Erie, Ohio, United States - Buoy 4 MA121 | ecosystem: Environmental > Aquatic > Freshwater > Lake | place: USA: Lake Erie, Ohio... | reverse complement strand
GCTCGTGGAATTGATATTGACGGCATTACACACGTAATTAACTATCAATGCCCGGAAGATGAGAAGACATACGTTCACCGTATTGGTCGTACTGCCCGAGCTGGCGCTGATGGCATTGCCCTCACCTTTGTTGATTGGGATGATCTTGCGCGATGGAAGATGATTGATATGGCGCTTAAGCTTGGATTACCTGAACCTGTCGAGACTTACTCTTCATCTGAACATCTCTTTGAAATAATGAAAATTCCTGCTGGATCAACGGGCCGTATGGATAAGCCTCGTAAAGCTGCACCTGTGCGCGAGAAAAGTGAGAAGAGCGAAAGCCCTGCTCCTGCCCGACAAAAGCGCGAGCGAGTACGTACAAAGAAGTTTTCTTCTTAATCTAAACCGAGCACCTCAAGCACGCTATAGGCGCACTCTCTTAGTTGACCAGCAACGGTTGAGTTCTTGGCATAGGTAAGCACGCTACTAGTTGTGTGGGCGGCCGCTTCGATTTCTTTAGCGATACTGCAGGATCCATCCAAATGTTCCCATTGTGAAAATTCTTTGATGGGCTTGGAGGTCTCACCAATAGCCATAAGTTTGATTGGAGTATCTGCAGATAGTTTAGAAATCTGTGAAACTCCTCGAAGATGATGCAGGGTGTTCGAATATGGAACAAGAACCAAATCGGCAACATCAAGAGCAGATTTTAAGCTTGCATTGATATCACTAGGAGTATCAATAATTACAAGGTCATAACTCTTAGGTAATTTCGCAATAAGCGCCTTCATTTCCTGGCCAGTAAATCCATTTCCTACGCGAGAATCGGCAGAGATAAAATCAAAACGCTCTGCATGGGAATCTAAATCTTCATTTCGAATCGTTGTTCTGGCGAGAAAATCTGCCAGAGTAACTCGCGTACCTTCGCGACCCACGCGGAAAGTCAGCGATGCCTTTGGGTCGCAATCGATGAGCAAAGTCTTCTTGCCGTACTCAACAGATGCCACTGAGAGTGCATGGGCAACAGTTGTCTTTGCGCTTCCGCCTGCAGTATTTGCAACGACTACTACCTTCGAACTCATATGCTCACCGATTGATTCTGCCAACGTGCCACACCTTCATGAAATATCGGAGGTGCGATAAATGCTGAAGGAATGAGTGAGAGAGATTTACGGGTTGCAAGAAGTGAGAGATTAGTTGCCAATTCTTGTGCCGGAAGAGTGGGCCAACCATAGAGATCACGAGCCCATCGAGGCAGGCTTGCAGCAGCGAGTGAGCTCAACGCCGCCCATGCTGGAGCCGCCGGAGTGGCAAAGCGAATGACTGTTGGAAGCGGAGGCAAGGTGAGAAAAATAGCTGCGCGTTTTGCATCATCTGTCGCGGCAAGTTCTGGCGCAATTGTTGTGAAATATTCTTTGAGTTGAACGAGTGTTGTTGGAACATCGCTTCGAGGAATTCCAACAAGTTCTGCAAACTCAACCATCTCAGAGATATATGTATCTTTTTCATCAGCGCTCAGTGGCGCTCCAGAACGAAATGCGACGTCGAGAAAAGAATCGACCATAGCCATATGAACCCAGAGCAGCTCGTGTGGATCATCTAAACCTAGCTTTGTATGCACTCTGCGAACGCGAGATGTGAGTTCGAGTGCTTGTTCTGTGCTGCCAAAAGTGAGGGTGGTTACGTAATCACCAGTTCGTTGCAGCCTTCCCCATGCATCTTCACGAAAATTCGAATGGGTAGCAACACCTGCCATTGCGACAGGGTGAAGTGCTTGCTGGAAGAGGGCTCGGACTCCCCCAATGAGCATGGAAGGATCACTGTGAACTTTCCAGACAATGCTGTCGGGGCTATAAATACCGCGTGGATCGTAAGACATAGATCTATGCAGAGAGAACTTTGATTGCATCTGCGAGCATTTGAACGGCGATAGCTGCCAACAAGAGTCCTGCAATTCGTGCTACGAGAGTGACGCCAGCATCTTTAATGACACTCAAGATTTTCGTTGAAGCCATGAGGGCGAGTGCAATAATGAGATGGACGGCAACGATTGCAGCAATCAAACCAAGAGCAAGTGGCGTTGAATCAACTTGCTTAACAAAGATCATCGTCGCAACAATTGCACCAGGTCCAGCAAGCAGTGGAGTTCCTAGTGGAACGAGAGCGACATTTTTATTTGTCGAAGCATCAATTTCATCAATTCTTCCGGTCAGCAGTTGAAGTGAGACGTAGAGAAGAAGAAGTCCTCCTGCAGCCTGCAGCGCTTCCATTGAAACATTCATGTACTCGAGGACAAACTGACCAAAGAGAGCAAATGTTGTGATTACGACAAGTGAGATTGCAGCAGCCTGCCACGCCAACCGAATGCGCTCTTTTTGAGTTTTATCTGAGACAAGGGCTAAAAATATTGGGGTCGCACCTGGTGGATCCATAATCACCAAAAGGGTGACAAAAGATTGCACTGCAAATGTGAGTGCACTTACTTCAGTCAAATTCATTCTGTAACGACCCTTCGAGCATCTGCCATTGATTCAAGGCGATCCCATTCTGCAGGATCAGTATGGTTTTCGCCTATTGAGTTGAGCTTTCCAGTGCCGTGATAATCGCTTGCACCCGTAATAACGAGTCCTAAATCACGCGCTAGTTCACGCAATTGTTCGCGTTCTTCTTGAGAGTGATCACGATGCTCTACCTCTACTCCATTAAGTCCAGCAGCAATCAATGATGGGAAGCTCATCGCAGAAAGTGTCTGGCCACGTCGTGTTGCAAATGGGTGTGCGATAACGGCCACACCACCGGCTTCTCTAATTACCTTAATTGCATCTTCCGGCGTCGGTGCAATATGTGTGACGTAGTATTTCGAGCCATTGTGCAGAAGAGTTGCGAATGCTTCATCACGACTTGCAATATGCCCCTTTGCGACAAGAGCATCTGCCAAGTGAGGACGCCCCAAGGTGGCACCTTCGGGCATCGTGGCAATTACTTCTTCAAGGGATATTTCGATTCCATCAGCCGTCAATAATTCAGTCATGCGGCGCATACGAGGAAGGCGTGAATCACGAGATTCTTCGAGCATCGTCTGCATCCTCGCGTTCTCGCCATCGAAGAGAAGTCCCAGCATGTGCACTGCGACATCATCTTCGGTCAGGCATGAAATTTCAGCACCGAGAACAAGTGCGAGATTGGCTCTACGTGCAGCGATCGCATCATTCCAACCGGATGTAGTGTCATGATCGGTGATTCCAAGAACTGTAATACCTGATGAAAGTGCTTTGTTGATGAGCGCATGGGGAGTATCTGTGCCATCGCTATTATTTGTGTGAGTATGTAAATCAATCATTCGTCGATCATCACCTCAGTCGGCCGCGTTCGTAGTACTACAAGTATGCACCCTGTGAGGATGACAATGATTCCTGGAATAAGAGCAATCGGTGGTCTCTGATCGAGCCACCAAATAGCAAGAAGCGTTGCGACTGGAACTTCAAAGAAAACGATCAGCGAAACTATGGCCGGTGAGACACGTTTGAGCGCTGCGTTGAACATTGAGTGGCCCAGAATCTGTGCACCTGCGATGAGGCCTAACAAAATTAGCCACTCATTTTTTTCAAAGTGAATTACTTCTACTCCCATAACAAGTGCCATGGGAAGAGCGGTCAATGCACAAACGAAGTAACAGATGGAGGTGTAGCTATGGGTTCCGATCTCTTTCTGTGCCCTTGATCCGAGCAACATATAAATGGCGGCAAGTGCTGCAGAGATAATTGCTGCAACATCACCTTTGAAGGCAAGCCATGACATGGATAGGTCAACACCGGAAATCATTAACACACCAAGAAATGAGACTCCCATTCCAAGCCATGCTCTTGAAGGAATATATCCACCCAGCATTCTCACAAAGAGCGCGGCAAAGATTGGTTGTAGCGCGACCAGTGCAGTTCCAGCCGCAACCGTTGTCCAGCGCATTGCAATAAAGAAACCTATGAAGTGCAGTGCGAGAATAAATCCTGAAAGAGCCGAGAGCGCTATAGCTTTACGGTGATGCCGATCTTTGGTGGCTAAATCTCGAAGAGCAAAGGGAAGTGTGAAGAGAGCTCCACCAAGATTTCGCCAAAATATCAGCGTCACCACTGGCATTGCGCTCATCGCAATAAGAGGACCAGAAGTACCGATACCGATAATCCCCAAACCCAAGCGAATGAGATCTGGACGCTCTGGTATTTGAGTGTGGTTCTCAATCGAGGACATGAGGCAACGGTATCTGATGCGTGAGAGGCAGATACAATTTGCCTATGAGCGCAAACATCTCCAATCGAGTGTTTCTCGCCAGATTAGCTGGAACTGCAGTATTTGATCCCAATGGCGATCCAGTTGGTAAGGTCAGAGACGCTGTGGCGACCCTGCGTGCAAATAATCAACCGCCCCGAATCCTCGGCCTGATTGTTGAAGTTCCATTAAGACGACGTGTCTTCGTTCCGATTACTCGAGTTACTTCGATTGAATCGGGAACTGTCGTTATTACTGGACTTGTAAATATGCGACGCTTTGAATCTCGCGCCGGAGAAATTCTAGTTTTGGGCGATATGTTAGATCGTTCTATCACTCTTATTGAAAGTGAAGAGTCCGTTCTTGTCGAGGATCTCGGAATGGAACAAAATCGCACTGGTGATTGGCTCATGACTCGCGTACACATCATGAAGCGTGGTCGTGGAATCCGCCGTAAAGGAGCAACTTCTACAGTTGCATGGGAAGAAGTTCAAGGCTTTGCAACTGCCGAAAGCGAGCAGGGAACTTCAAATTTGCTTTCAACGCTGAGTAATTTACGCGCAGCAGATTTAGCTGCCGTCATTCAAGATTTAGCTCCCAAGCGTCGTGTTGAGGTAGCGCGAGCACTCGATGACGAGCGATTGGCCGATGTTCTCGAAGAGATGGATGAAGCTGAACGTGTGGCTCTCCTGAGTGAACTTGAAGGCGAACGTGCTGCAGATGTTCTCGGCGAAATGGATCCAGATGATGCTGCAGATTTACTTCGCGAAGTGGGTGAAGAGCGAGCACAAGTGCTCATTGATTTAATGGAGCCAGAAGATGCTGAAGATGTCATTCGTCTGATGACCTACGAAGATTATTCTGCCGGTGGAATGATGACAACTGAGCCATTAATTATGAGCGCTGACTACACCGTCGCGGATGCACTTGCCGCCGTTCGCAAAAGCGAAATTTCACCAGCGCTTGCATCGCAAGTCTTTGTCACGCGTCAACCACTTGAAACTCCAACCGGTCGCTTTATCGGAATGGTCCACTATCAGCGACTGCTTCGCGAACCACCAGCTACCCTTTTAGGCTCACTCGTTGATACAGATACGCAAGGGCTAAGCCCAGATGCAACGCTCAATGAGGTCTCCTCATATCTTGCAAGCTATAACTTACTCAGCGTCCCAGTTGTTGATGGCAATGAGCGTTTATTAGGAGCAGTAACTGTCGATGACGTGCTCGATCACTTGTTGCCAGATAATTGGCGCGTTGATCATCGCGATCACACACGTAATGATTTAGAGAATTTAACGCAAAAAGTTGAAGGGCAGGTGTAAAGATGGCTCGCAACAACGGATTAGATACTCCTCGCGAAACTCGACGCACACTGCGTCCAAATATTGATGCTGAAGCTTTCGGTCGTCTCTCAGAAAAATTTGCTCGCTTTCTAGGTACCGCGCGCTTCCTGGTCTATATGAGCGTATTTGTTCTCTCATGGGTTCTCTGGAACACACTAGCTCCTGCAGAATTTCGCTTCGATAAATTTCCATTTATCTTTCTTACTTTAATTCTTTCTCTCCAAGCATCATATGCCGCCCCTCTAATTCTTTTGGCTCAGAATCGACAGACAGATCGTGATCGAATTGCTTTAGCTGAAGATCGTGCGCGCAATGATCGCAGCATGGCAGATACTGAATATCTCACGCGCGAGCTAGCAAGTCTTCGTATCGCACTAGGTGAAGTCGCAACGCGCGACTTCCTTAAAGATCAGTTGGAAGATATCGCCCAGGAGATTGTGGAAGAGTTAAGACGAGAATCCAAGCCTGACACCAAGAAGTGATTTATCACGAATCACTAACTTGTCAGCTATTGCAGTAATTGCTTGTGCAGTGAGGCTATCGGGTAGCGCGTGAACAATCGGAGCGCCTGAATCTCCACCGGTTCGCAACTCTGGTGCAAATGGAATCTTTCCAAGAAGAGGCACATCAGCTCCAACAAGAGTTGATAGGCGAGCTGAAGTTTCCTCTCCCCCGCCTTCGCCAAAGAGTGCTGTTGATTCACCACACGGTGGACATATAAAAGCTGACATATTTTCAATGACACCAATAACTCTTTGATGCATCTGGTGGGCAATTCGTCCTGCTCGTTCGGCTACTTCAGCTGCAGCAACTTGAGGAGTCGTGACAACTAAAATTTCAGAGGTAGGGATGAGTTGACCGAGTGAAATTGCTAAGTCACCAGTTCCTGGCGGAAGATCTAGAAGTAGGAGATCTAAATCGCCCCAGTAAGCATCTGAAAGAAGTTGCTCAAGTACCTTATGAAGAAGAGGCCCACGATAGGCAACGGCATCGGCCCGCTCAGGCTTAAACATCTCCATCGAAACAGTCTTCACACCGAAGCTCTCTGGTGGAATAAACATCTGATCAATTACTGTTGGCCGCACGCCAACTAGCCCCATTAAACGTGGAATCGAATGGCCGTAGACATCAGCATCGAGAATTCCAACGCGTAAACCTTTCTTTGCAGCGGCAACAGCAAGGTTGGCGGTTACCGATGATTTACCTACGCCACCTTTTCCAGATGCAACGCCAATGACGCGAGTTAAAGAATCCGGCTGGGCAAAGGGGATAAATTTTTCACGTCCACCTCGGACTAAAAGCTTTACCTTGTTCCGTCCTTCTTCTGTCATGACTCCAAAATTGATGCGAACTTCTTTTACGCCATCAACGGCACCGACTGCAGCTGTAATGTCATTTGTCAGGCGATCTTTCATCGGACACCCTGAAATTGTCAGCAAGATGGTGAGATCAACAATGCCGGAAGACTCACTGACGCTTTCAACCATGCCAAGTTCTGGAAGTGCGTGATGAAGCTCCGGGTCTTGCACGGTAGCTAAAGCTGCGTTGATACTCTCAATAATTGTCATAAAAGATCTGGATCGATTTGAGGTTTGAATGCTGAATCGCCACTTTTTCTCTGACTATCTTTCTCATCTTCATCCTCAAGCACTGAAGCAACTTGTCGCTTGATAAAAGTTTTAGGGTTGAGATCTGCTGGCTTGAGGTCTTCGAATCCGGGTCCAAGATTTTCACGAATCTCAGCGGTAGCCGAATTGGTCAGTGAACGTACCTTCCTGATCATCTTCGCTAAATCACCTGCCACCCGAGGCATGCGTTCAGGGCCCACAAGAATCAAAGCAAGAACTACTAGCCCGACCATCTCTCCAAAACCGAAATCAAACATCACTTACCTGCCGTCAGCGTGAGGGATGTGGTCAGAGTCTTGCCAGATCGAATGTATTCAATCTCAACCTTATCTCCTACATTTTTGGATCGAATAGCGACAATGAGTTCTTCGGGAGTTGTAATTGTTCGTCCATCAAAGGTGATAATCAAATCTCCCGCGCGAAGACCTGCTTTAGCTGCAGGGCCACCCGGAAGAATTGCATTTGAGGTATCAGCGATCCGCGCTCCGTCACCTGCATATTGCATATCAACAGAAACTCCCACAACTGGGTAGGTTGCTTTTCCATTCTTAATGAGTTGGTCAGCAGTCTTTCGCGCCTGGTTAATTGGAATCGCAAATCCAAGTCCGATCGATCCTGATTGCGATGAGAGAGAAGATGAGCCCAAAGTTGCAATCGCGGAGTTAACTCCAATGACAGCACCGGCTGAGTTAACAAGAGGGCCACCAGAATTTCCTGGATTGATTGCTGCATCGGTCTGGATAGCGTTAATGAATGAGCTATCTCCTGCAGATTCTCCTGCCGTCACGGCGCGATCTTTGGCGCTCACAATTCCAAGAGTGACGGTTCCGGAGAGTCCAAGAGGAGAGCCAATGGCAATCACAGAATCACCCACTGCAACTTGATCACTATCACCAAAAGTCAAAGCTGTAAGTCCTTTGCGATCAACTTTAAGTACTGCAAGATCATAAGAAGAGTCTCGGCCAACTATCGTTGCATCAAGAGTTGTTCCATCATTGAGTTGTACTTCGATTGAGCCCCTACCGTCGGCAGCATCTGCGATCACATGGTTATTTGTCAGAATATAACCACTACTATCAATGACAAATCCTGTGCCAGTTCCGCCACCAGATGCACTCACTGCAGAAATTGATACAACAGATGGAAGTACTCGTTGAGCAATATCTGCAACCGACCCTGGTGGTCGTTCAATTGACGAACTCACTGAAGATAATTTAATTTCATGACCAAAGAGTGAACCTGAAGAACTTGCTCCGAAGACTGCGCCGACCAAACCTGCAATGGCTGCCATAAGTAGCGCGTTAGAGCGGGTAACAAATTTTGCTTTGCCGTGCGATGAAGACGGCACCCACCAAGGACCTGTTCCCATTGGTTGGCTCATGTCTCTATCTTTCTACAACTTCGTAGCAAGTAACAAGCCATCCCCTAGGGGAATCAGTGAAGTGACCCACTTTTCTGTCTCACCTTTGAGCAGTTTCCCAGCATCGCGGAGAGCAATCGTCTTTGGATCGCGCTGAGCAGGGTCATTGACCTTTGCGCCACCAAAGAAATTATCAATAACAAAGACCCCACCGCTTCTCAAAATACGGTGCGCTTCAACTATGGCATCATGCAAATCTTCTGCATTGTCTCGAAAAATTACAAGATCGTAGGCACGATCGGCAAGTTTTGTCATAACCTCGATAGCTGGATTTGTAATGAGACGAAAACGTGACTGAGCAATCTGTGCATCCTGAAGTGCAATCTTTGCAATCGCAGAATGCTCCTGCTCGCCATCAATTGATGTCAGAGTGCCACTCGGCAACATTCCTTCAAGTACCCATAGCGCGCCAACTCCAGAGCCAGTTCCAATTTCAACCACTGATTGGGCATCGAGAATATGTGCAAGGTGTCGAAGATACGATCCAACACCAGGAGTGACATCAATTGCACCAACTTCGCTTCCACGAGATCGTGCTTGTGATTTATCCACGCTCTCGCCAATAAAGCCTTCAGAGTAGGAGTGAGGGTCAATCTGGTTGATCATGAGAGGGATGTTAGCCACTCCACGAGTAAACGCACGCCGAATCCGGTTCCGCCTTTAGGGTTTTCTCCGGAATCGCTCTCACTTCGGGCGGTACCTGCGATATCAAGGTGAACCCATTGGCGATCGCCGACAAATTGTTCGAGAAATAGCGCAGCTGTCACTGAGCCAGCGCCGTAGTGACCTTTATTTGCGTTGTGGTTGAGGTCGGCAATATCGCTCTCTAGCGCATCTGTGTAATCATCGATGAGCGGCATATGCCAAACGTGGTCTCCTGTGCGTTCGCCAATTTCATACATTGTGCGAGCAAGTTGAGAATTTCGCGTGTACATCGCAGCGTATTTAAGTCCAAGTCCAAGCTTTATCGCTCCAGTGAGAGTTGCAATATCGACTACGTAGTCTGGATCAAGATTGAGATCTGCAAAAGCTAATCCATCGGCGAGAACTAAACGTCCTTCGGCATCTGTATTTATTACTTCTACAGTCTTTCCACCGTAATGCTTAATAACATCACTAGGACGTTGTGATGTGCCAGAAAGTGCATTCTCGGCACACATCATCAAAACGCTTACCTTCACTTGTACGCCTAGTTGAGGAAGTGCGCTGATTGTTGCTAGAGCTGCTGCGGCTCCCGCCATGTCACTCTTCATCGCCATCATGGTGTCGTATGGGCGCTTAAGGGAAATTCCACCAGTATCGAATGTGATTCCTTTTCCTACGAGAACTACGTGTGGAATTCGCGCAGCTTTCTTTCCACCCTTAGGTGTGTAGGTAAGGTGAATAAATCGTGGACCTGGGTTTGGTGACGAGTTTCCTACCGCCCTTAGGCCGCCGAATTCTTTAAGAGCCGTTCCGCTCAGAACGCTAATGTCGAGACCGTATTCAGATGCAATCGCTCGCGCCTGGTTAGCCATCCATAAAGGCGTTTTGATATTGGCGGGTGTATGAATGAGATCGCGAGCGCGACACACTGCGCTAGAGATGACTCGTGCGTACTCAACAGGAGCAGCATCGGTGGTGACAATTTCGATCTCCGGCGATGTTGGCTTGGTGGCGGTCTTCTGATTCCAGGTGTATTCACCTAAAGTTGCAGAGGTAGCAAAGGCAATAATTTCATCACGATTCGTTGGAGCGATTGTTGCAAAATTGTGGTCAGTTCCACGCACCTTGCGACCCAGTGCAGCACCAGCTACTCGGAAAGAGGCTAGGGATTGATCGCCAACTCCTAAGAGAATGATCTTCTCTACTGGGCTATCTGTAGCGCTCACCGGGATCTCGTTGAGTTCACCAGCTTTTCCACTTGGAGTAAAGAAGGAAAGTTTATCTCGTAATTCAATGGCAAATAACTTTTCAATCTTTGTGACAAGAGCTGGATGAGCGTTGAAAATTATCTCGTTCTCGCCATTATCTTGAGTGGCAAGCATGATGTAACTAACTACTATGACATCTGCAGTACTGACAGAATCTAAATCTGGATTGAGCGCGCTAATAACCATTGGTAGTCGTGGCTGTATCCGCGTGAAATATTACTTCTTGATGAGAGCGACAGCGGCTTCAAGGGCGGCGCTGAGATTATTTGCCTCTGTAGGATTAAGTTCGACGACGAGGCGACCCCCACCTTCAAGCGGAATACGCATGACGAGTGACCGTGCTTCTTTAGTTACTTCCATTGGTCCATCACCAGTGCGAGGTTTCATAGCTGCCATGATGAGACTCCTTTTAAGGCGTGGACTTTCCGCGAGATGCTTAGAAAGTAAGGGCGTAAGTATCTCGCACTCAGGGCCGATACATGAAATCGAATGAGGGCTACAGGCCTAATTGCGCAGTCAAACGCGCCTTACCTGAGGCGATAACCGCCTCTACGGACTTTTCGGGTACATGTAGCAGGGTTGCAATCTGGGCGGCACTCATGCCTCGAAGATAGGACAAGGTCAAGATGATGCGCTCCTCCTCCGGAAGTGCTTCGAGCACTTCGGCCAAGGTTTTCGGCGCTGCCATAGGACGAGGTTACCCGTTCTCAATATCACCTGGTTGGCATATGGGCTTCGAAGAGCTGCTAATTTTTAAAGGTTTTTACAATGACGCGCAAAACGTGCGAGAGAGATGCGAACTCCAAGCCAAATAAATGGCGCGCCACAGAGGAAAAGTGCGCGGTGAATATCAATTGTCTCGCTCCAATAAAACGTGGTTGAGTGCGGACCAGTTGATTCGAGTTGAAATGTACCTGTGCCCTTTAAAACTTTTCCTGTATGGATTACATCGCATCGATGCGGTGGCTCCCACGCGGTTACAGTCATAGTGTCGAGAAGGCCAAGGAATGAAAACTTTGGATACATCCGGTGAGCTGGGCCAGTAAATGCTGCGATAGAAGTTCCGACTCCTTCAGAAATTTCAGATGTGAGCCAGACTCGGGTGGCAACCATCCACTCACCCTGACTGCTCCAATCGGCAATCTTTGCCCACACTTTTTCTATCGGCGCATCACATTCAACGCGTATTGCGAGTGTGTTCTTCGAATTGCTAGCCATGAAATTAAGGATAGGCGATATTGTGTACCCATGTCTTCTCAATCAACTGCCGCCCACGGCCATGGAATTGCCACACTCTCGGGCTCCACAGTTCTTGATGTGTGGTTTCCAGCGCCGGCACTTGGTGCTCTCCTGGGAAAACCTACGCAATCTCTCCTTGATGCAGTCGGTGCAGATGATGTACGAAAAGTACGGCGTGAAGTAGTTTCGCGCGAAATTGATATTACCCAACCACCACAAGATGCAGTTGATGCATATCTACGTCTTCATCTTCTCTCACATAGATTAATCAAACCTCATGGACTCTCACTCGATGGAATTTTTGGATTGCTCTCTAATGTTGTCTGGACATCTGCTGGTCCCTGCACAGTTGAAGGCTTTGAAGAAGTCCGAGCTGGATTGCGTGCACGTGATGGCCATGTAACTATTTTTAGCGTCGATAAGTTCCCGCGGATGGTCGACTACGTCATTCCATCAGGTGTACGCATCGCAGATGCAGATCGAGTTCGTCTTGGAGCTCACCTTGCCTCAGGTACGACCGTGATGCATGAAGGTTTTGTAAATTTCAATGCTGGAACGCTCGGAACATCAATGGTTGAAGGACGAATTTCTTCAGGTGTTGTCGTAGATGACGGTACTGATGTCGGTGGCGGTGCATCCATCATGGGCACTTTGAGTGGTGGTGGAAAGCAAGTTATCTCCATTGGAAAGAAATGTTTGCTGGGTGCTAATTCAGGGCTTGGAATCTCTCTTGGAGATAACTGCGTCATCGAGGCAGGAACCTACATCACGGCTGCAGCAAAAGTTCGTCTTCCAGATGGAGAAGTTGTTAAGGCTGGAACTCTCAGTGGAGCTTCAAATGTACTCTTTAGAAGAAACTCACTCGATGGTTGCCTAGAAGTTGTCGTCCGCGAAGGTTCGTGGGGCGGACTTAATTCAGTTCTGCACGCTAACTAAGTAGAACCACGGTGAAGGTAACTTCGCCCTACTTCTAAAGGTATCTCCACGTATTTTCTTGGTAACTCCATCTGAAGAAGTTGCTGCAATATAAGTTACCGCACCGGCTTGATTGCGCGAAAGAATTTCAAGTGAAACGACATCCGGCAAAAGAAAAGCCTTAGCAACGAGTTCTTGAGTTGACGATGCCTTCCACGATGCAAATCTCGGATTTAGCTTGACATCTACGCTCGCACTATCTGGAACGGATTGAGTGTAAGTAGTCGCTCCTCCCCACGCATCAAGAGTTGTCTGTGTCGCTCCTCCCGATGAAGAGAAGAAATAGGTCTGTGCAGGTTTGCCATTGCTGAGCACAACTAGGCTCGTCGAAGTATCGATGATGGTGCGAGAGACGGCATCTTTCCAGAGCCGTCCAAATCTGGGTTCACTCTCCTTGGAGTATCCAACAAAGTTTTGATCTGAAATGTGTGAGAAGACCTGACAATCGCAGCTAGGTCGAATGACGCCTAATTTCGAAAGGGCAAAGCTACGCGAGGCAATTGCTTGCGCCTCCAACATCGATGCTGGCCAACTCGATGGAACTTCACTAATTCCCCATAAATACTCATCTCTCAGGGCAAGGGTATTTGTCACTTCTATTGCACCTTTAACAACTTTAAGAGTGATGTATCCGTACTTATATTTTGTAGAGACTGATCCTTGAGTCATCGTGATGATGGGATTTTCTCCAACCCATCTCAAGGTGAGCGCTTTCTGCTTCGAAAGAGCTGCGCTGGTAAAGGTTGCCTTCTTTTTAGTGGCAAAAGTAGTAATCGGAAGAGATTGGATTGAATTTCCGATATCACCTTCAAACACTTCAATACGTGCGCCCGGTGAATGAGTCGTGAAGGCAACGGATTTAACAAGGTGAGCAATATTGACGCGAATTGTGTGTGTATCAGCATAGGGTGCAATCAGCACATCTTTAAAATAATAATTAAGAATTGCTGTAGCGCTCTCACCACTTACTGCACGCGCCTTTGCACCAATCTGGCTCATTCCAACGCCATGGCCATAACCGTTACCCGTGAATTCAAAGGTTGGCGGAATTTCGGTCGCTTGTGCTGGAGCTGCACTTGAAATGAGTGCAGCGATCAAAAGAGCTAAAAAATTCTTAGACATCCTCATCAGAAGATGCGCTCTTTCGTACATTCATATGCTCGCGATATGCAGCCAAAATTTCAGCCGGCTTTCCACGAGCCATCATCTTTCCCTTATCTAGCCAGATGACTTCATTACAAATATCTTCAATCGTAGCCAGAGCATGGCTCACTAAAATTAGCGCACGATCTTCAGTGCGGAGTTCTTTAATTCGGTTCAGGCTCTTCTCTTTAAAGCGCGCATCACCCGTACTCAGAGCTTCATCGATAATCAGAATGTCCGGCTTTACTGTTGCAGCTACTGAAAATGCCAAACGTGCATACATTCCTGAGGAGTAACTTCGCATTGGAGAATCGATAGCTTCACCTAGCTCAGAAAATTCTGCAATCTCATCAAACTGATCATCAATCTCTGCCCGCGTCATTCCTGCGGCAAGACCGCCAAGATAAACATTCTCACGCCCTGTGAGGGATGCATTAAATCCAACGCCCAAAGCAAGCAAGGTACTTACAGAACCATAGACTTCAATGCGACCTTGTGATGGTGGAACGATCCCCGAAATAACGCGCATCAGAGATGATTTACCGGCACCATTTGAACCAATAATTCCTAACACTGTTCCGTAATGCACATCGATACTTACATCATCGAGTGCATTGACAGTGCGGGAGAACTTCCCGCCTCTGCCGAAACTTTTTACTCGTGCTTTAATCGTAGGCTTTTTATCAACAGATGTTGTATAAGTCAGTCCAACAGATTGCACGGAGACTGCAATGCTGTGGTGAGGATGGATGCTAGAGACGGACAGCGAAATCACGCTCCCTCGACAAGAAGAAGTATGTTCCGACAAGAAAAATAAGCATTGCCCAGACCAGGCTGATCAGGATCGAAGATGAACTTGGAGCCTGGGCATAAACCATTACTTGTGACCATGCATCTAAGAGATTGAAAATGGGGTTTGCAATCTCAAGAGTGCGCATCTTTTCGGAGAGCGCTGACGCTTCATAAAGTATCGGAGAGAGATAGATCAGGCTACGAGTAATGTAGGGAAGCAGGCTTGCTATATCTCTGAAGTACACATTGGTGCACGAGATTGCAATTGCCATTCCAAGCCCCATAAAGACTCCAAGGAGAAAGATGGGAATAGCCCAGAGCATCTGCCATGAATATGGAGCTCCGACAATGGTGCGCACTGCAAAGAAGACTATGAGCGTCGGAATAAATTTAAAGACTGCAATGACAGAGGCAGAGATTGGGAGCATGATGCGAGGAAAGGCGGTATTCATAATCAAGCGCTGTCCCGCTGTAATCGACTTGACTCCCCCGGTCAAACTATTTGCAATGAGATAGAAGAAAAAGAGACTGGATGTTAGATGTACATATCTATTAGCATCACTAGCTCCACCGATAATATAAATCAGAAGAAAATAGACGCCAGAAAGTAATAATGGATTAAGAACAAGCCATAGCTGACCAAAGACAGATCCGTAGTTCTGCTCACGTAATTCAGAGCGTGAGAACTCAGCGATAAAGTGGCGGCGAGACCAGAGCGAGCGAAGGTATTGACGCATTGGGGGCAACCCAGCACGAAATGGCTCATATACAGTCACAGGAGTACTCATATGAGTGAAGGTTACCGTAGAGAGTCTGGAACTAGCTTTCGTGGCGAGGTAAGGAAGCCAAGTCCCCACGAAAAGTGCATAGTTGGAAGAATAAAGACGAGAAGTGGATAGTGAGCCAGATTCTTTGATATGAAGAGTGGGGTGATTGCAATAAATGTGATGTAGGTAGCAGCGGGTAGATAGAGAGATGGATCGAAGATGCTTCCAGCCACAAGTGAGAGCAAGGTACCAATGAGGGCCAACGGTGGTGCTAAATATCTGTAATTAATTGTCTCGGGGTACTTGCGAGCAATCACGCGACGCCATCTTCCATATTCGAAATACTGCTTAGCTAATTTCCTAAAGTCAGAACGTGGTCGGTATGTAACGTGAAGTCTTGGATCAAAATAAACTTTTCCACCGTTTTGTCTAAGTCTGTAGTTAAGTTCCCAATCTTGTGCGCGAACAAATCTCTCATCAAATCCACCAGCATCAATCACTGCTTGGCGGATAAATGCTCCGAGATAAACAGTATCTACATACCCTGCCTTACCGCCGATGTGGAACCTTGAGCCACCAACGCCAAATGGGCTACACATCGCGGCAGCAACTGCACTTTCAAAGAATGTAACTCCCTCAGCGCCCATGACTCCACCGACATTGACCGCACCAGATTCACGAAGTATCTCGACAACTAATTGAAGGTAGTTATTTGGTATCTCTGCATGAGCATCTACGCGAACTACAACGTCTTGTGTAGAAGCATTCAAAGCGATATTGAGTCCAGCTGCTGTTTGACCTGAAGGGTTTTCGACAAGAATGACTCGCGAATCTTCTGCAGAAAGCGTGCGTGCAATCTCATTTGTGGAATCACGTGAGGGGCCAAGTGCCAAAATAACTTCGAACTTTCCCAGATAATTCTGAGAAAGAATGGCTCGTATTGAATCTTCTAAATGTGCCTGCTCATTGAGCACAGGCAAGATCACGCTAATGCCTGGTGAGGCAGGTAACGAGGCGTTCGGCGATGTCATAACACCTCTACGCTATCGCCCAAGTAGTCTTACGCAGTGAAATCAACACGAGCCATACGGATAATTACCTCACTCTCCGTCGCCATCGTGCTCGTTTCTTCCGTATCTTCCTTTGGGCTCGGACAAGTCAGCAGTTCCATTGCCCGTATCAATGTCTTTGATTCACTCAACGATCGACCAGAGAAGACTTCCAAAGCCGAGAACTATCTTCTTGTTGGATCTGATACTCGAGAAGGTCTGACTAAGCAGCAGATGCGTGAGCTGCGCGTGGGTTCAACGGCAACAGCTGCCGGTGGTCGCTCCGACACCATGCTCATCATTCACTTAAGTAAGTCACGAGATCGTGCTTACATCATTTCACTTCCACGGGATAGCTTGGTGGTAATTCCAGAGCATGTCAGCAGCAGTGATAAGAAAACGATTATTCCTGACCGTCAAGGCAAGCTTAATTCTGCATTCTCATATGGTGGTGCCCCGCTTCTTATTGAGACCATAGAACTTGCAACGTCAATCAAAATTGATCATTACGTTGAGGTCAGCTTTGCTGGATTCGCGGGAATAGTTGATGCGCTCGGTGGTATTGAGGTCTGCACAAAGGTCGATATTGACGATCCAAAGAGTCACTTAGTCTTAAGTGCTGGAGTCCACACACTCGATGGCATAGAAGCCCTGAAGTATGTGCGAACTCGAGACTTTGATGGCCGTGGTGACATTGGACGCATGCAAAGACAACAACAATTTATGAGTGCTGTCATGCGAAAGGCAACCAGTAGCGGAACGCTCTTGAATCCATTTAAGTTAAAAAACTTTATCAACGCCTCTCTTGCAAGCGTTAAATTAGATGCAGGGCTAGCACCCAATGACTTGTTGACACTGGCAAAACAGTTGAAGAACTTATCTTCTGGAAATGTGCGTACTCTCACTGTTCCACTCTCTAATCCAAATGGTCGATATGACGGGCTATCAGTGGTGATTTGGGATGAAGTGCTGAGTGCGGATTTATGGACGCGTGTGAGAGATGATCTTCCTCTCGTTGATGAAGTCACCCCAACTCCTACTGCCAGCGCCTCAGCAAAACCCACCCCAGTAATCGTCGATAAATTTAAGACTCGCACCGCGGATGAAAATCCATGCGGGGAGATTAAATAGTTCTTGCCTTAGACTCGCACCTATGACGTTAAAGCTCTCAGTAATCGGTTGTGGCTATCTTGGTGCTACCCACGCTGCATGTATGTCTTCCCTTGGTTTTGAAGTTGTAGGAATTGATACAGACCAAGCCAAAGTAGATTTGTTACAGAGCGGGCGACTTCCATTCTATGAACCAGGACTCGACACACTTCTTGCATCAGAGATGAAGACTGGACGCCTTTCATTTACTACCGATTTCTCCGCAGTAGCAGATGCTGATGTCCACTTTATCTGTGTAGGAACTCCTCAAAGTAAAGATGGTTTAGCTGCTGATCTCACATATGTGAAATCTTCTGTGGCGGCGATTTCACCGCATCTTAAGGATGGATCACTCGTCGTAGGAAAATCAACGGTCCCGGTGGGAACCGCACAAATGTTGCGCGAACAATTAGCTAAAGATGCTCCACATGCTGACCTTGCGTGGAATCCAGAATTCCTGCGTGAAGGTTTTGCTGTTGAAGATACTTTAACTCCCAATCGATTAGTCGTAGGAGTTGCAAATGATCGGGCAGAAAAAATTCTCAAAGAGGTCTATCAGCCAGTGATTGCACTTGGTACACCTTGGATTCGAGCTGATCTTCCTACTGCAGAACTTGTGAAAGTTGCTGCCAACTCATTCCTTGCTACAAAAATTTCATTTATCAACGCCATGGCAGAGGTGTGTGAAGCTGCGGGGGGCGATGTCACAGTGCTTGCTACAGCGATTGGATATGACCCACGTATTGGTAGTCGCTTCCTTCAGGCTGGTATTGGTTTTGGCGGAGGCTGTCTTCCTAAAGATATCCGTGCATTTATGGCGCGCGCACAAGAACTTGGTGCAGATCAAGCTCTTGAATTCTTACGTGAGATCGATGCAATTAACTTGAGAGCACGCCAGCGAGTGATTGATGTAGTACGTGCAGATCTATCCGAAGACCTTACCCAATATAAAATTGCAGTACTCGGTGCAACATTTAAGCCCGATAGCGATGATGTACGCGACTCCCCTGCTCTAGATATTGCTGCTCAGCTTCAAGCAGCTGGTGCTGCAGTAGTGGTCCATGATCCAAAGGGCATCGAACCTGCACGTAAGCGCTTTCCAAATCTTGAATATGCAGAACGCGTAGCCGATGCGGTCAAAGGTGCAGATGCAATCTTGCACTTAACGGAGTGGAAGGAATATCGCGAGTTAGATCCATCCGTCATTGGTCAACTCGTAAAGTCTAAGTTCCTTATTGATGGACGAAATGCGCTCGATCGCGATAAGTGGCGTAGAGCCGGTTGGCGCGTGCACGCACTTGGCCGTTCAGATTAATTAAATCTAGAACCCGGTCTTCTTCTTTGTAGTGAGGTTGGTTCCTTTCGCCTTTGCCTCTGCATTGATCTCTTTCAGTCCTTGCTCGACCTTTGCAGCAATTGCGCTATCTGCCACACCTAAAATTCTGGCAGCAAGGAGCGCTGCATTCTTAGCATTGCCGATCCCGACAGTTGCAACTGGAATACCTGCCGGCATCTGAACAATCGAAAGCAGTGAATCCATTCCATCTAGATTCTTTAGTGGCACAGGTACACCGATGACGGGAAGTGAAGTAAGGGATGCCACCATTCCAGGTAAGTGTGCGGCCCCACCGGCTCCAGCAATTATCACCTTAAATCCTGCCGCGACAGCACCTTGGGCAAATGCAACCATTTCGGTCGGCATGCGATGAGCGCTAATAACATCTGCGGAGTAGGTGATTCCAAGTGAATCTAGAATTGTTGCAGCCTCACTCATTACCGGCCAATCAGAATCTGATCCCATGATGATTGCAACATCACTCATCGATCTCTCCACTCATGTAGTCGCGGGCATGAACAATT
>Ga0315905_10002445_pt1 | contig 19551 bp, 20 predicted proteins | sample LakEriMetagenome_5_FD_203522 | JGI IMG/M metagenome (GOLD analysis project Ga0315905, IMG submission 203522) | Freshwater fungal communities from buoy surface, Lake Erie, Ohio, United States - Buoy 4 MA121 | ecosystem: Environmental > Aquatic > Freshwater > Lake | place: USA: Lake Erie, Ohio... | reverse complement strand
CTTTCCTCATCAAAGGTTATCGATGGGCTGCTTTTGCTCGGGGAACTTATAATGATAATCATGGCTTCTCAGGCTTTTGCAGCGGTGTTTGAATGCGACTCACACATACAAAGGTTTGATCTGGCTGGCGGTGTATCTTAATGTCAATAGATAGGGCACCTTTACGCAGGATTTGAAGCAGGCCTAAACCGGCTCCTCCCTTAGCGCCCAGTTGATCGCTGTTGATTTGCTCCTGAAATGCTTGCTTGCGTCTGGCGTCATCCATTCCGTGAAGCTCGCGAGCATGATTTTGAAGTCGAATCGCATCGTTTTCACTTGCCTGATTTTCTAATTCAAACGTCAGTCGGTCTTTTTCGATGGTCCATGTAAACGAGACACGGTTGTCGATGCTGTAGCGCATACCGTTGTCGAGCAGCTCAATGGCAAAACTGCACATCTTGCGTATGTCTTTTCGGGGACCCAGATTCTTGTAAAGAACTCCCGATAACAAATCAACAAAGTCTACGATTCCCCCTTCGTCAATCTTCCCGTAATATCTCAAAGCATTGTCAATCATAAGCGTATTCTTTTTCAGTTTATTGGCCTCGAAACTCGAAGCCACACAGTTTAAGTATGTGCTTCTACGACCAAGGTGTTGAAAGGTTACCGCATCGCCGTATTTCAATGCGTGAATCGTTGTTTCTTTGCAGTGCTCATGAAAACGAAAACGCTTCAAAAAAATAAGGTAAACGTAGTGACGCTCGGTTGCGCCAAAAACATCTTCGATAGTGAGGTAATGATGGCCCAGCTTAAGGCGAACTCCTTTGCCGTAGAACACGAATCGGAGGAACGCGATGCGGAAATCGTGATTGTCAATACCTGTGGCTTCATCGATAATGCCAAAGAGGAAAGCATCAATACAATTCTTGCCTGGGCCAAAGAGAAGGAAAATGGAAACGTGCACAAGTTGTACGTCACCGGATGCCTCTCTGAGCGCTATAAACCCGAACTGGAAAAGGATATCCCCGAGGTGGATGCTTTTTTCGGAACGCGCGATTTGCCTCGATTGCTTAAAACCCTCAAGGCTGACTACAAGCATGAGCTGGTAGGTGAACGGTTGCTAACCACTCCTTCGCATTATGCCTATTTTAAAATATCGGAGGGCTGTGACCGTCCGTGCTCGTTTTGTGCTATTCCGCTTATGCGCGGCAAACACGTGAGCACGCCGGTGGAGCAACTCGTGGAAAGCGCCAAGAAGCTGGCTGCCGCCGGCACCAAGGAACTCATTCTCATTGCACAGGATCTAACCTTTTACGGATTGGATTTGTACAAGCAACGCAACCTAGCCGATTTGATTCGCCGACTGAGTGATGTGGAGGGAATCGATTGGATTCGCTTGCAATATGCATTTCCGTCGGGGTTCCCGATGGATGTGCTCGACGTGATGAATGAGCGAAGCAACGTGTGCAAATACCTTGATATGCCCTTGCAGCACGGCACTACAAAAATGCTCCAGGCTATGCGCCGCGGCATTACCCGCGAGAAGACCGACGCACTCATTGCTGACATTCGCAATCGTGTTCCGAATATTGCTTTGCGCACGACTTTAATAGCTGGATTTCCCGGTGAGACACAAGCCGATTTTGAGGAAATGCAGCAATGGGTGGAACAGACACGCTTCGATCGCTTGGGGATCTTCACCTATTCGCATGAAGAGAATACACACGCATATGGTATGAAGGACGATGTTTCTGCGAAGACCAAGCGCAAGCGTGCAGATGCAATCATGGAGACTCAATCGCATATTTCTTACGAATTGAATCAACGCTTTGTGGGGCGTGACATGAAGGTTTTGATTGACCGTGTGGAAGGCGACAGCTACATAGGCCGCACGCAATATGATTCCCCTGAGGTCGATAACGAGGTGATTATCCCAGCGGCATCCGGCTATTTGCGCGTAGGTGATTTTGCTGATGTGCGCATTCTTTCTGCAGAACATTATGATCTTCATGCAACGCCTGTTAACCATGAGTGATCAATTGGAGCATACAGTTTGGGTAAATGAAGAGATGAACTCACAGCAGTTCCGGATGGGAAAGGTTGGACGCACAGCAGTGCGTCCCTACAATTTCACAATTTCACTAATTACTATTTACTAATGATATGAACTTTACAATTGGCTCTAAACTAACTCACCCGACATTCGGCGAAGGCGTTGTATTCGGCATGGATGAACACAAGTATCGTATTTACTTTCGCGAGCACGGCGAAAAGGAATTGGGAAAAGCATATGACGGTTTTCAACTGTTGGAATCAGGGCAAGCCATATCCTCGGCTGTCGAACTGGAAGATGTGGTGGATGCAGTGAAGAATGTGTTCGACATGTATTATGAGGTAACAGATATTGTTGAACTCGCCGACAAATGGGATGGTGGCACTTTGCTCATTCAGCCCAAGGACATGTCGCTGAAGCCGAAGGAAGTGCCCGTCGACAATTTCTTTCACAAAATTGTCATGCTGCGCGACCGCTTGCGTGTGCTTGAACAGAAGATTAACTCCCATCCTAAATTAACCGATTCCGATAAGGTTGAAATGCAACAATACATCACACGGATCTATGGTTCGCTTACCACATTTAATGTTCTATTCAAATCGAAGAATGATTGGTTTGTGGGCGAGAGCACTAAGGGAGAGGCGGAGTAAGGGAAGAGTCTTTGGTGCTCTTAAGGAGTATGGGGGCGGCTGTTCGGTTGAAGACATTTACCGCGAGCTAGGTGTGAAGCTTCTAGGTTTTTATATTTGTTATGTAATGCATACTAATGGGTAATACATTTGAGATATTCGATGGCTATTGTTGTGAATCAAAGCTAGATGGCTTATTGGTTGAAATGAGATTGAATCAATCTGATTTTTTTGAGAGTGAAAGAACAGGACTTCAGATTGCACTTATATCCGGTGCCTTTGCCGTAAGACTAAATTCAAAAGGAAGTGGACTTTTCAAGAACGAGAAAATTTTTGCTCGTGATTTTGCAAAAGGGGAAAGAATTGTCGATCAACGTAAAGAAGTTTTTCCATTTTATTAGTCAAGCCTTATTAATAAAAAGATGAGCAGCTTTAAATTTTATATCATAGGAACAGCAAAAAGTCAAAAGCAAAGTCAATATTACATTTCAGAGAGGTGGAGAATGTGGGGGATTCTTTTTTATACAGGCAAAATTGATAAGTATTGGAAGAATATGGATGACTTTTTAGAAAATGCCAACCAAGATTTTGCTGAAAAAAATCATTTTAAATTTGTCGATTTAATCAATGAGATTTATGCCTTGGACTCACAAATTGATTTTTCGGATGAAAATACAAAAACCGATATTCTCAAAAACACGCAGGCAATTATTAACTCGGATGTGCAAAATTTAATTTTCAATGGAAAAAAAGCCCTTCACACTTTTCTTTTTGGGTGCACTCTTATTGATGTTAACCTTAACAGTTCTGTTCGATTGAAGAAAATGATTAATGAATGTGATTATGGGAAACAACCTTTAAAAATGGATACTTTTTTTTCAAACGATTTTTTAGCCAAGAAAAATATTTACTTAGCCCCAAATACGAGTTCGACCGCGAAATCATATAATGAATTTCATTGGATTGACATTTTAAACGAAATAAAATAATAAGAACAAGGCCATGAAAATAAATGCCACTACTCTCGTTGATGAGTTAAAAAAAGAGTTTAAATACAAGTATGATAAAGAAATAGTCGTACATACACCAATTGGTAATATAGCAGGTGATCGAAGAAAGATTAGAGCCCTAGCTTCAAAAGAAAACGTGGAATTTCCTGTCCAAATCGACTCAGAAAATGCTGAAGACTTCATTCGTCAATGCAAAAGAAAGATGGGGTTGAAATTGACAATTTCAGAGAAAAACGCTGAATCGACTGATTTTACCCTTGAGGATGTTGATTACTCTTCTGCACAGCGAAAATTAACGTCATTTCTCCAGGGAATTTTCGAGAAGAAGGACACAAAAGGTTGTGTTGAATTTAATAAGGGACTTATCCATTTTGTAAATAGCAACCCTCACTATTATTGGTTATTATACATGACGGATCAAACATTAAACACGCTCGGCGACATTGATGAATACGATTTTCGGTATAGTCTTTCATTCTTTGGGTTGACTATAAATAAAGAAGATTTCACGATCTATTTTGATGAGAATTTTGATATCTTAAATGCAGATGCACCTTTTGAACAAACGAAAGACTTCAAATGGTATAGCAGTTTGGAAAACAAAGAGTCAAAACATGATGGGGGTTCTTTTATACATGCTATCTTACAAAAAACATCCAGTAATGAAAGTGATTTTTCTCCTGGTGATAAATCGGATTATTTATTCAACTTCGGGATTTCGAGTTTTTATATTTCAGCATCGAATTGGATTGAGAATAGTGATTTAGATTCTGAAGATGTTGTTGATGGATTAGCTACAATGATTTGGACAGTTCTCGGAAGCGCGGGAATGGAGAATGAAACCTTAAATGAATACACCAATTTATTGCCAATATTCGTTGTCGAGAATTTACTCGGCATCAATACAGAAGAGTACAATTCAGAAGAAAACGAAAATTACTCGAGTTATCGAGACTACGTAATTGATTGGAAGTCTGTAGCTGAAAATATTTTTGAAGGACCTGGATTTCCAATTAACGATAATGGTCCGTTAGGATTTGGAGACATAGGTGGAGACAATTTACAGGATTACCTTGCTTCCTTAACCTCGGACTCATCTATTCACACCTTGCCTTCGGGAAAGGTGGTTGCAAACAGCGACTTAGGCGGAAAAATGACGATTATTGATTACATGGTTATTTCCGATGTTCTTCAAGATGGATGGAGAATTGCAGATAGTGAAGAGTTAAAAGAAATGTACTCAGTTAAAGATAATAGCTCGTTGAATTTTGACAATGATGAAGCATATATCAGTTTAGATAATCCGGAGACATTTTCAACTGGCGTATTATTTTTTGATGATGGCGAATTTGATGTAAGGACGAATAAACTTTTTGCGGGAATGATTCGATTGATCAAAGGGTAGTATTTCTTTGAGCTTTCCGATGTGATGGTGGCGATCAACCTGCTAGAAATGTGTACAAGTGTCTACATAAGTCTTTTTCGAGAGAGAATAGATAAGGACTTGATGAAATAAGAGAAGACGACCCCGACTTTTTGTTAGATTAATTTCTTGACGCTTTTAAACTGGTTTTAGTTTTTGTTCTAAACGTCAAAATATACTATTGCAAGAGTTAGATTAAGTTGTTGACTTAATTCTTCGTCCGAATTATTTACAGTTTATTGAGCCCGAGGCTGCTGTTAGGATATTCTCCCATTGAAATCCGACGCATCTAACAGGTCCAAGAGCGCTTCTTGCTTATCGGTGGCAAGGAACTCTATCATATCGGCGCCTCCATCAGGGAACTCGGCAAAAACGCGTATGAATAGCCTTACGATCAGCGCGTTCGAGAGGCTTCCGCTAACAATTGTTCATAATGCGTGTGGAAACCATGTGCGTAACTGACAGACATAAATCATAGCGCTCCAAGTGTACTTCGACTACTTTTCCCTTGCTTTTCAACGCGAAAGGCAACGTTTTTTCAGTTGAAAATCGTTTCATAATCCACGCGGGATGAAGTGTTGGCTTGGATTCAATCGTTGAATTCGGATATCGAAAACCTGTTGACCCTCTATTTTGGTTGATATGGACAACAGCATTTTGGCTCATTGCCGGTGCCCCCGATATATAGTCGGCTGATTTTAGGCAATCAGGCACATGGCGGAAGTTTCGGACCCCGAGGTTCGGATGCCCTGAAAGGGAGATTGAGCAAAGGTTGAGATTTCGAAGTATGTGATTGAATGACCGGCGACTACGGAGGCCCGTGTGGATTTTTTATTTGGTGCCTGCGCTCGTTTCTTTGCACCATGAATACAACCAAGCAATTGCCTGTCATGGAAACCTTCTATACTGTCCAAGGAGAAGGGGCTTATGCCGGAGCGCCTGCTTATTTTATTCGCCTGGCAGGCTGCGATGTGGGCTGTGTTTGGTGCGATGTGAAGGAAAGCTGGGATGCTGATAAACATCCCTTACAAACTATCGAGAGCTTGGCAGAAGCTGTGGCAAGGTCGGGTGCTGCGATATGCGTAGTTACAGGCGGCGAGCCTACCATGCACAACCTCGATGAGCTTACCCGCGCCTTGCGAGCCAATGGCATTCGAACACATTTGGAAACATCGGGCACCCAACCTCTCACGGGCGAATGGGACTGGATTACGTTTTCACCGAAAAAATTTAAAGCTCCCCTGAACGAGTATTATCAGAATTCGCATGAGTTGAAGGTAATCATCAATCATGTGAGTGATATTCCATGGTCGCAGGAACATGCCGATCAAATGCCTTCTCAAACGATGTTCTATATGCAGCCCGAATGGGAGAAGCGAGATGTCATGCAAGGACACATACTGGATTACATCCGTCGAAACACGCAATGGCGCATCTCGGTTCAAACGCACAAGTACCTGGGAGTCGACTAGCTTATTTGTCTTCGTATAGCGCGATTTTCTTTGCGCCATTTACATCAATGCTACCGCGAAACATACCGGTGGTGGTAAATGGCATGGCTATGTGGCCTTGAGAATCGATGGCAATGCAACCCCCACGACCTTTGATGGCTTTCAGTTTTTTCATCACAACAGAATCGCAGGCTGATTGTAAATCGACTTGCGCATACCGCATCATTGAAGCGATATCGTGTGCCACATTCAGTCGCATGAAGTCTTCTCCTTTGCCTGTGCAACTCACAGCGCAGGTTGAATTATCGGCATATGTGCCGCTTCCAATGAGCGGGGAATCACCTATTCGTCCGTATCGTTTGTTGGTGAGTCCGCCGGTTGAGGTGCCCGCAGCAATGTTGCCATGAACATCCAAGGCTACACAACCCACCGTTCCGAATTTTTCTTCGCGCGGTTTGTCTACGGACGCTTTCTTTTTCTCCGAATGGTCCAGTTCAGTTTTGTCGTCTTCAATCGCTTCCTGCAATTGTTCCCAGCGATGTTGTGTGAAGAAATAGGATGTGTCGACCCATGCGATGCCATGCTCTTTTGCAAACTCTTCAGCCCCCTGGGATTGTAACAGGATGAACTCAGATTTTTCCATCACCTTTCGGGCCAGGGTAATGGGGTTTTTAATGTGGCGAACGCCGGCAACTGCGCCGCATTCCAGGTTCTCACCGTTCATGATGGCGGCATCAAGATCGTTGTGTCCGTCGTGTGTAAAAACGGCCCCTTTTCCGGCATTGAAGAGGGGGCAGTCTTCCAATGATGTAATTGCTGCTTCCACCGCTTCGACCGATGTTCCGCCGTTGGCGAGTATCCTGCTTCCTGCCTCCAGCGCGGTATCGAGCGCCTGCTTGTAGCTTTCTTCTTCTTCAGGAGTCAGTTTCATTTTGACAAGATTGCCCGCGCCTCCATGTATTGCTATGGCAAATTTTCCTTTCATGTTTTCGGATTTCGGGGTTTTGCTTTCAGGCGTTTCACATGCGCACAAGAGCAAAATTAGGGTGAGTGAGAAAAGTGTTTTCATGGGATTTTGACCGCGAAGTTCAAACCGAGCACAAAGTTCGTGTCATTGCCGCTTCGAGCGAGCTGATGTTGTATCTGGTAATACACATCGGTGCGTATATATTCATTATGAGTGTAGCTCATTCCCGTGGCTATTCTGTACTGATCGATACTTTTTCGATCGGGCCTGTTGAGAGGTAACATGCATTCGGCAGAAACATAGGGCGACCAATAGTAATTTATTTTATAACGGAGTGCTACTCGATTTCGATTATACCATATAGGACCTTTGAAGCTGTCAGAAAAGTGCTCGCCGAATACGAGCTGTTGTATTCGATTACGAAAGGATACACTCCATTTTCCGAAACCTTTGCTATAGGTAACCGTGTTATAGAACAGGTGTCGAGCACGCATTGAATTGTCTAATTGGCGAAACCGAATTTCACGGGCATGCAACTCAATGTTAATGTTTCTGTTAAAGCGATAGCCTATAGAAGCGTCCATGAATGCAAACCATAATTCCTGAGCATTTTGATTTAAGCTTAATTGAGTTCCAAGCGATAAATCCCACGCGCGATTCAGATTTTTACTCACGGAAAAGCCTGGTTGAAACACAAAGTCTTGCTGTTGACCGTTTGCAGCAACAGAATAAAAGTATAGTAAGGCGACAGCTATGTAGAGAGTTGATTTCAATATTCGTAGCGATACATTTTATCGTATACAATCTCTCCTTTTGAATTCGTGGTCGTTTTGCGAGTAAGCATCGAGCGTGAGTCGTAATCGAATCGCGTTACTTTTTTCAAATTGCCCTCTGCGTCCAATACCTTCTCTTCCGTTTTATCATCGAAAGTGTTGTAGGTATAGAGGGTTCGTTCTTGAACCACATTATTCTCCATCACCACTTTATCTACCAGTCTATTCCATTTGTCATAGGAACTTTGTATTACCGTGTGTTTATGTGAAAGCGAGTCAGTGACAGTGCGAAGAGTTTCTTTTCCTTTTCGGTTATATTCGTATGTCTCGAATTTGACACAATTGCTATCAGCATCGAATTCTTTTAACTCGATTTCTCTTCCTTTCTTATCATAACGTGTGTGTATGAATGTAACCTCTTTCTCGCCTTTTTGAATTTGTTCTGTGCGAAAGTTTGTTTGCTTGATTTTTCTTGCGCGAATCTGACGAGTGTCCTGGCCAATGGCTGAACCAATGGCAAATGAAAGGAGGCTGAACATAAAAATTATTCTCATGGCTGCGAAAGAATTTCGACGCGCTCCATTTCTACCTGCTCTTTTCTTTCGCCAATTTTCACTTGCTGAATGACCGCGCTTTGACCGTCAATTTCTAAAGGGTCGAACGAATAGGCATAGACGGTGTATTCGCCCGGATACAAATAGTTGAACTTGAAGTATCCGTTGTAATCGGTTTTAATTCGCTTATCGAACCCTGTATTATCACCATATACGATGTATACATAAGTGTCTTCTGCCGGGTATTCAGCTATGGTGTCGGTAAACGAGCCGTTGACGGCATAGGTCCAGACCTGACCGCTGATGGATGCATCTCCACCAACTCCTTCTTCTTTTTTACATGCTATGAGCATGACTGTGCATAGCGCACTAATTAGCAATGTTTTCATATGTGTATTTGCTGGTCGACAGAAAGTTCGTTCGGGATTTCTTTTGCGATGATAATGATAATGGATGTTGATTTTAGCCTGTTCAACTTTTCGCAGACGACGCGAAGATTTTCAGCGCTCAGACCAATGAAAGGCTCATCGAGCAATAGGATAGGTTTCTTAGTGAGTATGGCTCTTGCAAACTGAAGCATACGTCTTTCTGCAGATGAAAGGTCAGAGGCAGTAGCGTAAATACGGCGATTTAGGTAGCTTTCAGCTGCTTCACGATTGGTAAGTCCTAGATCTATGAGGGTATGCGCAACTACAGTTCGCCTGGCATCCTTCCGACTATACGAAATGGCTTCGAAAATCGTATTGCCGAGTAAAGGGTAGTCATCGCTTACGGTGGTCATGAGCTTGCGTAAATCGTGCGCTCCCAGGTCATTGATTTCATTTTCTGAAATGAAAATATGACCACGGTTAATGCCATGTAATTTCAGCAGTAAACGCAGCAGTGTAGATTTTCCACTACCTGCTTTCCCTTCGATACGGCACGTTTGACCCATTCGAATGTGCGCGTCTATGTTTTTGAAAATGGGGTTTGCGTTGGAGTATTCAAAGGAAAGATCTTTAATCTGTATCGATAAATTAGTACGAAGCGCTTTTTGATCGGCATGTGTATGCATGATTTCACGAGGCAGATTCAGGACAGCCATCAAATTATCGAATGATGTTGCTCCAGATGCGAGCAAGGATGGTACCCGCAAGAGTCGCTTGTAGACACTCTGCAGATAGAGTAGGATTAAGATGAAAATTAAAACCGATGAAGATGAAGCACTCTCTTTGTATTCACTTTGTATGGAAAGATAGAGGAGTATACCAATGGCAGCGAAGAAGATGAGTTGCGGAAGTGCTTTATTCAAACCGTTGTATAGTTGAAAGCGTATAGAGCTTTGATACAATTTTTTATTTCGCTTTGCGAATTTTAGCTCTTCCGGATGCGCACGATTAAACACTTTGATGGTCGATATGGCATGCAGCCGTTGTTCAATAAAACCGAGTAAGGAGCTTCGCGCGTTTCTTTTTGCTTCGTTTGGTTTTTTCTGAAGAGAAGAAACCAGAACCATGAGCGCAGAGCCTGCGACAAAAACGAACAGAAGGGCTTTTGATAGATTGCTGTTTAACTGAAAAAGTAACAAGAATGCTGCAATCAGAAATAATCCATCGGCAATGGGTTTTATAATGCCTTTAGAAACGTATTGCTGGATTGCCAGCATATCACTTGAATAGCGGGCAATATATTTTCCTGCACTGCGCGTATGGAAGGCATCAAAGTCATGATTCATCTGTGAATGAAATAGACTGCTGCGAACGTCGAGCGTAATGCGCTCTTCAAGCGTGCGCATTGAAATGTGCTCTATCCATGTAAGCAACCCTTTTAGCGAGGTGAGCACAGCGAAGAACACAAAGAAGGATGACAGTGAATCCATCGAAACTCCAAGTTGTGCGAGTAATTCGTTTTTGCCGCTTGACTCGTTAAAAGCAATCTGATAGAAACTGCCTATGCTGAGTGGAAGAAGCACACTGCATAATGAACTTAGAAATGCCGATGATAAAGCTGCAGCAATAGCGGGTTTGTTTTTCGAAACAAACTGCTGCAGCATTTTCTTTCGCGAAATCATCATGATTCAACCGGGACTGTTTTCCGGTCGAAGATAGCATTTAATTCTCCTGTCATAATCTTATCGATGGTATGCACCGGAATGTTCATTCGGTCGGTTACCTCTGTGATCAACAAAGGACTCATGGTGAATCGCCCACTTACCATACAAGGGTTAATGCCCCAGCTGTTTAGAACCTCGAGGCCGGCCATAACACTCAGGCTATCTCCGCAAGAGAACACCACATTGTGGATGGTACTCATGAAGCTTTTGTTGGTCAGTAGCATGGATGTTTCGCGCTGGAACAAACCATCCGCTATTTCCATTACGATATAATCTGGCTTGCTTTCACCAAGTTCATTCAGTAGTGTTTGATAGATATCAAGAATAGTTGTTTCATCAACCAAATAGGTAGATGGGAAACCTAGATTACTGAAGTCAACTCCGACATCAGCTCCGCAGTCAACAACGTAGTCCATATCTTTCGTGTAAACTGTTCCGGTCAGTTTCATGAAGGCCACGTGCTTACCCGTTGTCTTCAATCCTCTGGCAATGTGCGCTGCAGTAGTCGTTTTGCCGCTGTCCATGGTGGAGCCTATCGACAAAATGATTTTTGCGTCGTTGGGAACATGACCCGCAAATGAGGATCTGTTTTTTTCTCGAAAAAGTGTATTCATAACAGAACCATCACTTTCGCAGCAATAGCCGATGAGCTTAACGGTTGTAGGCTCGTAGTCTTCCCATGCAGCGTTTTTAGTTCGCACGATACCAATAACACCGCCGGCGCCAATGATGTGATAAACATCCATGGGTTCAGTTGGCACATAGCCTTCGTATTGAGAAGTGGCGTAGCGGTCACCAAATACAGCGAGAATGTAGTCACCGTCAAAAATGCTGTGCGAACGCTTATCGATGCATTGCATGCTGCTGTGACGGTCTACTTCGATCACCTGAAACAAACCAACATCACCTGCTTTGGGTGTGCGTTTTGCGGCTAATTCCTCATTCAGTGTGTATTCGCTTACTCCACGAGTTGCGATGGTTTGTTTGATACGCATATTAGTGTTTGATAAAAGTTGAGGTATGTGGATGTAAATCCGAATTAATCATAATTGTATAGAGGCCAGGTGCCAGTGCACTGACGTCGATTTTTGTGAACTCGCGGGATACAGAACCGCTAATAATCATTCTCCCTTGTGTATCGTTGATTCGATAGGTGTTTCCAACTAAGGATGACGGAAAGTTGAAATTTACTTCCTCAGAAACCGGGTTGGGGAATGCCACTATTTCTGTGGAGGAATTTTCTTCAGTCAATAGCTGAATATCAAATTGCGCCATCAGGATGTCGCGAGCGCCATCGGGGCTCCACCTGCTGCCGGTCAGTATAAGCTGGTTATTCGAAATCAGTAAATCATTGCAAACGCTGAGCGAATCGGATGCGTCGAGTGTGCCGGTATTGATGAGTTCGCCTGCACTGTTAATAGATCGAAGCGTTGTTACATATTTGATGTCGCTCGCATTGTATACGTTCGAATGACATGCGACCATAACGTTATTATTGGCATCAATAGCCAGTGCATCTCCCACATCATCAAGTTGTGTAGCGGAGTCATAAATATTTTCCCAAACAAATGTCCCTGCTGAAGAATAGCAAGCGGTCAGACAATCATGACTTTCCGCTACTGTGTAATCGAAAATAGATCCAATCATAATGATGTTGCCGTTGGGAGCTAATTCAATGGCTTCTCCAATTGATTGAAGATTATTGGCAGCCGTGTATGTCTGTTCCCACGTCAACGAGCCGCTCGAAGACACCTGAAATAACTTTATCGCAGATCCTTCACCGGTTATTACATCGATAGACGATGTGCATAATGTCGTGACTGATTCATTTGCGTCGAGTATACAGCTTTCAAAGGCCTCTGAATTTCCTGCGTTATAGGTATAGGACCACAATACTGTGCCGGAATTAGCGTATTTCACTACGAGTACATCTTCATCGGTTCCATTGCTCGATTGGGCGCATACATAGATACTGCCCGAGGCGCTAACACGGATAAAGCGACCACGCTGATTGCCTGTTCCTCCGTTGAAGACAGAAGACCAGAGCAACGCACCGTTGCTGTTGTATTTAGCTGTAAATAACTCGTCATTTGTTATAATAGGCGAGGCATTGATATCGGTTTTACCCGTGACATAAATATTTCCGGTTGCATCTGTGGTTAAGTCGTAGCTGCGGTCCGACTCATTCGCTGCACCATTGTACTGCGCTGTCCATAAAAGGGTTCCTGCCGTGTTGTATTTCAGAATAGTAATGTCCGAACCCGTTCCAGAATTTTTGGTGTAACCGGAAATGATAATGTTACCCGCATTGTCGATAGCGATAGCATTTGCTTCTTCATCGCTGCCGAAGAGTGTTCCGGAAACACTTCGTGTCCATAGTGTATCGCCAGCTGTATTCACTTTCATTAGAAACATATCGCGGTCGGTGTCTTTGCCGACTGAATAACCGGTAACGAATAGGTTGCCGTTGGAGTCGCGGGCTATTTCACGTGCGTTGTCGCTATTGTCTCCTGCTCCTGCCCAAATAGCTGTGTTGGTTGTGTTACCCGCTGTGTCATAGGTGAGAAGAATTCCATCGCGTTGCGCTTGGATGTCTTCGGTATATCCGGCTACGCGAGCATTGCCTTGTGAGTCAATTAGGCATGCGCCTGCTGCATCATTGCGTGTGGCGGTGCCGTTGAATACATTCGTCCAAAGAGCTGATCCTGAATTATTGTATTTAATGCTAACGATGTTGTTTTGGATAAGTGCTGTAGCGTTGGCATCGGAATATCCTGTGATGAGAACCTCGCCGGTGGATGTTAGATCTATGTCTTGAACGATGTCATCGTTTGTTCCGGCGCCGTCGTATGAAGCTGTCCATTGTTGAGCGCCGTCAGCGGTGTATTTTACCGTCCGGTAGTTGTAGTTGGTGATGGCTGCAGCGGAACCATCGCTTCTTCCTGTAATAACGAAGGACCCGTCAGGATTCACATCCATATAATCAGCTCGATCATCTTCTACAAAATCAAATGCTACATTGAACAGCTCCGTGCCTGTGGAGTTGTATTTGAGTGTTCGGAAGTCATCGTCATTGCCATTGTTACTTCTCCCCGTTACATAAATGTTGTTGTTCACATCAATGCCCATATCGGCAGCACGATCAATATCTCCATTATCGAAAAACTGCGACCAATTCAGGGAACCGCTTGAGCTGTATTGCAGAACTGCATAATCATCGTCGCCACCATTGCTGGCTCTTCCGGCTACAACAACGTTATTCGATGCGTCGCAAGCTACTGCAACTGCTCTGTCGGTTGCATTGCCGGTATGATTGTATCGTTGAGACCAAAGAAGTGTACCTGTTGCAGTATACTTCAGCACAAGGAAATCGTCATTAATGATGCTACTCGGGTCGCGGTCACTTTCACCGGCTACGATTACATTTCCTTCGATATCAACACAAATGGCATTAGCCTGATCGTATTGATTATAGGTCGGGTCGTTGTAGTGTGCTCCCCATATAGAATCACCGCTTGTTGAAAGGGCTAGCGTAAAGAAGTCAAAACCAACACCCGCATTGCTTACTTCACCTGTTGCGAAAATAGTATTGTTGTTAAAGACAATACCGTAGGCTATATCAGGTCCTTGTCCGTTTCCTCGCCAAGAATGTGTCCATACCTGTTGGCCTTGGGGATTGAATTTGGCTACGAGAAAATCCGCGTTATCATCAGTCTTTTGGGTGTATCCGGCTGCATAGATGTTACCATTTTCACCTTCGACCATGCAGGTGAAATGGTCAGAGAAATCACCATCTCCGTTGTAGGTCGTTTGCCATTGTTGAATTAATTGCGATTGCGCAATGAATGCGATAAGAGAGAATAGAAGTGTTGTTATTTTTTTCATAGCGAATTTTCTAATTACAGGTTGTGCCGTAGTCAGCAATGAAGAGAAGCAAATCGCTAACTCCTACTAGTTGGTCTCCATCAATATCTGCAGGGCAGTTGTTCTGCACCGGTGCGAACAAACATGAGCCGTTATCGACATTTGCGATAGCTGAATAGTTTGTCGCGTTTGATTAGGTGCACCCGGAAATTTCATTGACCTTGAAATTGCAGGAGCCATTAATAAAGTTCTCTGCATTGGTGTAAGCAGCACCTAAACAGTTTGTTTCAAAGTCCTGCGTCCAGATCTGGGCAGAAAGTAATGAATAGAAAAATGAAAAAAGCAGTACGAACGTCAGACGCATCGGGAGAATTCTTGTTAGTGGTTGTTAGGAATACAAGCCCGAAGTCCGAATCCTTGGTTTAAGAGAAAAAAAATTATTCTGTGGGTTTATTTCTGGGCTTCACCACAGAAAACATGCGCGATACATTAAATCCAAACTGAATGTCACCCTCTTTCCAATCGCCTGTGGTTTCTGTAATAAACCCTTTTTCATTCATCGGTTTACTGTTGGTGAAGTGAAGCTGGAAAACGTGACCTCCGGTCTCTATATCGAACCCGAGTGAAAGTGAGTTTCTGTAAATGTCCTCTAACTGATCCCCTGGAACCGCTACCCATTCAAAGTTGAATGAAGACCGCTTGGTGATTTTATAACGTCCACCCATACCAATGGCATAAACGTCATTTTTCATGGTGGAATCGGCAACAAGATTTCTGTGTACCAACGTTGGAGCAACTTGCAATGAAAGTTCATCATTTACTTTTCGAGCGATTAATACCTGATGGCAATAATAAAGGCGCGAAGAGAAGTAGTTTTTCCGGTCAGGATTTTCAAAAGGGGTTGTTCGAATAACTGCTGAAGAGAACCACGAAATGGTCACGGGCACGTTTTTAGAACCGGAGGATTGGCGGACAATCTTGTACTTCACAAAAGCATCAATTTCCTTATTGACATTCGATCGGCCAAAGCCAACCATCATACGGTCGTTTACTCCATATTCAAAACCCAATCGCATGTAGGCCTGGTCGAGCCCCCATAAATCACTCACACCGGAGTTGATGGTACCAAAACGGTGTGAGATACGGAAATCGAGATGACCCGCTGCCGCATTTTCAACGGAATGCATGTTGATGACGCGGGTTGATTTAAACGTGGCTATCGTATAGTCTAGCGTTGGTTCGTCTTCCCCTAGAAGCGAAAGCAAATCGGTTGTGTCTTGCTGCGCACGCAGGGCTGGAAATAAAAACAGAGCTGATAGAATCAGCCCTGTCTTTATAATGTTGATGCTTTTCAATCGCATTATTTTTTCAATTCAGTGAGTGACGACTTGGTGGTTATCTCAATCACGTTTGAGATATTATCTGATTTATCTCCGGGAATCTTTACACCGAAATCACTTGCCTTGACGCTAAACTTAGCATCGGTGTCAATTTTACCACCACCAACAACGAAGGTCGCGTCAGCGCTAACGGGCTTTGTCACACCGTGCATGGTCAAATCGCCTACTACTTTTGCTTTGTATGTCCCGGGTTTGGCAACGTTAACAGCAGAAGGATTTTCCAATTTGCCTTTGAAGTTGGCCTTTGGGAATTTATCGCTTTCCATGTAGGTTTCGTTGAAGTGCTCACCCATGAAAGCGTTTTCAAAAATGAATCCTTTTACGAGTGTTGCTATTTCAATTGCGCCTGTAGTGGCATCGAACACGATGGATGCTTTGTTGTTTGTGGCTTCGATTTTCTCAAGTTTGGCATTTGAGAAGAAACGAATAGTGCCGTCTTTGGTGAAAAACTTTTGAGCCTGGATGTTGAGTGATGCGGCTACTAGCGCGCCGAAGAAAAGGATCTTTTTCATGCTTTTTATTTAGTTTGATTTACAACAACGCCTTGATTGAGTAGGACTTCACTTCCAAGAAGATCGTCGGGCAAAAAGCCGTTGCATATGCCCTTCACGTCAATCATCGTGCCCGGAGTTTCTGTTGGGACAGTTGCTCCATTCATTAATGTGACGCTTACAGTATTCATCTCGTCGCCGGCTTCTAGCACCACCTGCACATTCCCGGAAGAATCAGCAGCAGCTTTTATAAGCGTGCCCGAGATTTGAATCACTTTATCCCGATACTTTTCAGTCGTTGCTGTTTCGTTTGTGGCAAACTCAGTCAGAAGAGCACTTGCGCTTAAGGTCGCAAACGGCTTTTCGTCTTCCGCTGTGCGGTGGGGTTTATTCCAAAGGTAAAATCCTATGCCGGCTGCAATCACTGCAGCGAATAAGAGTAGTAGTAGTATTTTTTTCATTGTTTATTGAGGATATCCGTTTTGTTGCCAGCGGGCGAATGCTTCTACATCGCATGTACTTAGGTTTCCTGAAGGGGGCATCTTCGCACCCAGTGAGCAGGTTACTCCTTCCACGACTCGACAGGCTATTTCTTCTTTCCACGCATTAACGTCGGCGAAAGTACTAAGGTCCGGACTTTCTCCCGGACCATGACAGCCTGCACAGTTGTTATTGATTATGGGTGCCAGTCTGGTGTTATAAGTGTAAGTGGTATCGGCGCACGCGGTACCCTCTCCGTAGAGATATGATTCATTATCATAGTAACACGATTGCAGTGCAATTACGAAAATGGCTAAAAGCAGTGAAGTGGTTAATGCTTTCATTTTCTTTAGTTATTCGGCATGCCGACGTTAATCCAATCTTGTATTTGATTCTTATGACAGCTTCCAATCCCGTTTGAATTGGGGGGCATGATTCCGCCAAGGCCGTTTATACGATCCATCAAATCGCCGCTGGCAGCCGATGACTGAATTTCGTTGTAATTGGTAAGTACCAGGTTGCCACTTGGGTTATTACCGCTATGACATCCAGTGCAATTTGATTGAATAATAGGAAGTATGTCGGCTGCGAATGTGAACGTAGTGTCGCATTCTGAACAACTACTGTTTTGCGCGCCTTGTAGAATCCATGTTTGAATTGCAGTCATTTCTGCCGTAGTCAGTGGGTTTGCGTCCGGTGGAGGCATTATCTTATCCGGGTCCGTTTCAGCAATGGCATCGTCCCAGAGCTCCGAGTTGCTTAAGCTGCCCGGAGCTACATAGTTCATGATTTGGATATAATTCGTAAGTGCAATTCCGTCATTGTCGTTGGTGGCTGTGTTGTGACAACCGGGCATGGAACAATGCGAGAGAATGATTGGTAGGACGGTATTGGTGAAGTAAACCGTGTCGGTGCTGCAGGGATTAGTTACTGTATCAATCGGGTTTATCCCGCCTCCATTGTCATCCGGTGGAATAATGTCGGTTACTGTGTCGGGATGATGCTTACAAGCAACGAAAATTGCCAATAGCACATACGAAATCACCCCTATTTTTTTGTTGAATATCATTCGAAAAGTAAACGAGCCAAATTTACTTTAATTGCATGTGGCTAGGAGTTGACATAGATCAATTTTTAAACATTAATGCGCAGATAAGCCAAGTCTAATGGGAAGGAAGCAAGATCATTTCTCACTTTGATCCGGTGGCTGAAACCCAGCAGTAAATAGAAATCGTAATGTCTAATATGGTTTGGTTTTTTTCTGCCAAAACATCTTGGGAAGGCGTATCACTGAGGAATTACAAAACCAAACGTGGCTGCACAGTCTGTGAGTTCAATCACATTTGATTCATTACCAAGTTCAACCAACGTGACCGAGAAAGTCGCGTTTATTTGATGCGCGTTTTTTCCTTGAAGGCCTTCTGCGTAGGGCCCGGAGCTCAGTATATTCAAAACGCTGCTGCTATTCAATGGTGAAGCAGACACAAATGTCTTGCCTTGCCAGCGATAAGTTATGAAAGCGCGCTCATAGTTAGGCTCCCCTGCTGCCCAATCTACATTAATAGAAGGGGCGGGCATAATGTGATGGTCCTCGTCACAGGCGTCATTGATCGGGAAGCCTCGGTTAAATTCAATTGAATAGCTGCCCTCTATTCCTGTTGCGTCATTCACATAAAAAATTTCGATGCGATTTTCCGTGTCTGTTTGGAATTCGCGTGTAATGGATTCTTGATCGTCAATAACACCATTTACTTCCCAGCCGGTGGGGCGAAGGCCTGGTATTTCCGGGAATAATAGGCGAATCTCCTGCTCATCATCTTCGTTTTCCAACACCTCATAAAGGAAGGGGGCTGAAATGCGTTGATGTGCTCCGGCGAAAATGGTCTGGTGAATTTGAATGTCGTTCTCTTCTAATGAACCCTCAATCTCCAGTTCGATTTCGGCCGTTACTTGATATACTCCTTCCGTGTCAAAGGAAAAATTATTTGATCCGATCGTTGTTGCACCCGGAACGGAAAAGCTGACATCGTCGGATTCTTCCACACCTTCAATACTCAAAGTACATTCTTCATAATCCGAAGCACTTACTTCTTGCGCAAATTGGATTTGATTGTTGGCGAATATTTCCAGATTCGTGCAATCGCTTAAATCGACACCTTCACGATCGTTGAAAGTCAGTGAGAATTCCGGCTCACACGTGAGGCATGATGCGCTCGTGAATGAGCTCGTCCATTCCATTACTCCGAATTTATTGCGCTCGATTGTTCCCGTTTGAATGAGTCCATTTTCACCGGCAGAGATTGTGAACGGCTCGCCGTTGCGATAGCCGCTGATGGTGAACACAGGAGTTTCAACTGCTGGTTCTATGTAGTCGTTGTGCTCACA
>Ga0315905_10002443_pt1 | contig 19555 bp, 18 predicted proteins | sample LakEriMetagenome_5_FD_203522 | JGI IMG/M metagenome (GOLD analysis project Ga0315905, IMG submission 203522) | Freshwater fungal communities from buoy surface, Lake Erie, Ohio, United States - Buoy 4 MA121 | ecosystem: Environmental > Aquatic > Freshwater > Lake | place: USA: Lake Erie, Ohio... | reverse complement strand
CTCACTATGTATTTTTTTTTCGGCATCATTTCTCTTGACAATTTAGGACCTCCCCATTCTCCCTCTTTTACCCATCAATTACTACTTGACTGACTACTCAGTGGCAATCTAATGGTTAGATTGCCAGCAATTCTCATTATGGTAAAAGCCTTATGCAGAGAGCAAAACAGGCTTTCATCTTACAGAAATGAGCACCGTAAGGCGGTCATTAAGTCAAAATTCGTCAGATGATACACAAAGGAAGACGATAATTGCATAACCGTTGCAATTATAAACAGAGTCTTAAATTTTGAAATCCTTTAACAGAAAGGGTTTCATGCGAGAATTATCATAATGAGAATTGCTGTTAGATTGCGCTAAATAGTATTTTTATAGACGCTTTACACAGACCTTAAATAAATCTTGGCTCAATTATCGTTTCAGGGAGGTGTAAGACGATCAAGCGCTAGAGGTCTTACTAGACAAGCGTTATAGTCTAGGCATTAAGTCCAATGCTGTAACTCTTACCCTTCAAGTGATTGAGGGCTTTTTAAGTCTGGATCTCCCTGAAACAGGTATAGAGCCTAAATCTTTTGCGTTTTTTATATTACTAATTATCTTTCTGCAAGTATATCTGCTGCGGCTTGGTGTAGTAAGAAGTGACGATAAACCAAGTCCATTATATTGGTGGCATAGCCTCCGCCAATAACACAGGCTATGGGAAAGCCCCCGGCCCAACATTCACCCAGTACCATTCTTTCTCGGCGATATAGTCCCCGGTCTGTGAGGGCAAGTTTCCCTAGGCGATCGCCGACATGGGTATCAACACCAGCATCATACAGTACTAAGTCGGGTTGCACCTGGGATAATAAACCCGGTAGATAATCCGCCAAAATTTGTAAATAACCATCATCGTCCAAACCTTCTGGCAGAGACACATCCCAATCACTTTTTTGTTTTCGGTGGGGAAAATTAACTTCACAATGCATAGAAAAGGTATAAACAGACGGATCGTCTTGAAAAATCAAAGCAGTACCATCTCCCTGATGAACATCTAAATCTATAATTAAGATTTTTTGGGCTAAACCCTGGTGTTGAATGGCCCTAGCGGCGATCGCCAAATCATTAAAAATACAAAAACCAGAACCGTGATCGGGATAAGCATGGTGAGTCCCCCCCGCCGTATTACAAGCGATGCAGTGTTTTAAAGCCAGTTGTGCCGTTAGGATTGTGCCCCCTACGGCAATTTGGGTTCGTCGGGCTAAGGCGGCGCTCCAGGGTAGGCCAATACGACGCATGGCCTTCGCATCGAGGGTTCCCTGACAATAACCCTGGACATAGTCGGGGGTGTGAACTAATTGTATGGTTTCAGTCGAAGGAAATTGGGGAGTCTGGAAGGATAAACCAACGGCTAGGTTTGTTTGCTGCAATCGCTCAAACAGTAAGCGAAATTTAGCCATCGGAAAACGGTGTCCCACAGGCATGGGCGCAACATAGTCGGGATGGTAAACAACAGGAAGCTTCATAAAAAGTCACAGCACAATCAACGCACTGAAAAAGCACCCACGATTAAAGCAGAACTGGGTGAATCTTTAGCTAGTATCAATCCCGTTTCATGGCGCGGGCTATATCCCGATCATCCTGGCGACGTTTGAGGGTTTCTCGTTTATCGTGGAGCTTTTTACCCTTGCCTAGCCCCAGCGAAACCTTAACCCAACTGCCTTTGAGATACATTTTCAGCGGCACCAGGGTCAAACCTTTTTGCTCAACTTGGCCAATTAATTTACGAATTTCCCAATTGTGCATCAACAATCGACGCTGGCGGCGGGGTTCGTGGTTAAAAAATTGACTGCTTTTCTCGTAGGGGGAAATATGGACATTCATCAGCCACACTTCTCCATCTCGTAGCGTGGCGAATCCATCCCGCAAGTTGACTTTGCCGGCACGAATGGATTTAACTTCCGTCCCTTGGAGTTCGATGCCGACTTCGTATGTTTCTAAAATTTCATACAGGAAGCGGGCTTGACGGTTGTCGCTAATAATTTTGATGCGGTCTTTTTCGTTAGCCATAGGTTATCTAGAATAACATTCCCGTTAGCGTGGATTTGATTAAAATGGCGACGGTGGAGGGATTGGTAAAAAGGGAGCTAACAAAGCGGTACCCTGGTCACGTTAGAATCTAAGATTGTTCTCCACTCCCCTTTCCCATGCAAAGACTGCGTTGGCTACTGTTATTAATTCTGTTACTGGTGATTGGTGCAGGGTTGGTGTTATACCGACTACCTCTGCAATTGGGTCTCGATTTGCGGGGAGGAGCCCAGTTAACCATTGAAGTGCAACCGACTGAAGAGATCAAGACCATTACCAATGAAAGTTTAATTGCGGTCAAAACGGTGATTGAAAATCGGGTCAATGCGTTGGGGGTGTCGGAACCTTTCGTGCAAACGGCGGGGGAGGATAAGGTAATTGTGCAATTGCCGGGGGTGACAGATCCGGGGCAGGCAGAAAGAATTTTGGGCGGCACGGCTCAGTTAGCGTTCCAACAACAAAAGCCGGGAACTGAGGGAGAATTTCAGGCGGAATACAGCATTAAACGTCAAATCGATACGGAGATTGCGGGATTACGGAAAGCGGGCAGTACCCCGGATAATCTGGCCCAAATTCAAACCCTCCTCGGCGATCGCCAAGCCTCGAACCAGGCCTTGTTAAAACTGTTTGAACCAGTGGGGTTAACGGGAAAAATGTTGTCGGATGCCCGACCCACGCCCAATCAATCGGGTACGGGCTGGGAAGTGGCGTTGCGTTTTGATGAAGAAGGGGGCAACAAGTTTGCGGCATTGACCCAAGCGGTGGCGGGAACGGGGCGGAGTTTGGGGATTTTTCTAGATGACAACCTAATTAGTGCGCCTGTGGTGGGGGTGGAATTTGCCAAGACGGGCATTACCGGCGGCTCAGCGGTGATTACGGGCAATTTTGATATTGAGACGGCGACGGATTTGGCGGTGCAGTTGCGGGGCGGTTCATTACCCTTTCCCGTTAAAGTGGTCGAGAACCGTACCGTTGGGGCCACCTTGGGTCAAGATAGTATTCGCAGTAGTATTATTGCCGGGTTAGTCGGTCTGATATTGGTGCTGATTTTTATGGGCATTTATTACCGCTTACCGGGGATTGTGGCGGATATTTCCCTAATTATTTACGCGCTGTTATGTCTAGCGGCCTTCTCGTTGGTGGGTGTAACCCTTACCCTGCCGGGGATTGCGGGCTTTATTCTGAGTATTGGGATGGCGGTGGACGCTAATGTGTTGATTTTTGAACGTACCCGTGAAGAATTGCGGGCGGGGAATACCCTGTATCGTTCGGTGGAATCGGGCTTCTATCGGGCTTTTTCCAGTATTTTGGACAGTAATGTCACCACCTTAATTGCCTGTGCCGCCCTATTTTTCTTGGGTTCTGGCTTGGTTAAAGGTTTTGCCCTAACCTTGGCGATCGGGGTAATGGTGAGTATGTTTACCGCCTTAACCTGTAGCCGTACCCTACTGTTATTAATCGTGCTGGGTTTACCCAAAGTTCGTCAAAATCCGGGTTTATTCTGTCCCAACATTCCGGCCACAGTTAAGCCATAGCCCTCTCTTTACGTTTTTACCTTTTCTGTTCACCTTGTCTGATCAACCCCTATGAAACTTGATTTGTTTAAGTGGGAAAAACCTACCTGGGTAATTTCTAGTCTGCTGACGGTGGTGGGATTTGTCGCCATGATTCTGGCTTGGACACAGTTCAATGCTCCCTTTAAGCCGGGCCTAGATTTCGTGGGGGGAACCCGTTTACAGTTGACTTTAGCTTGTGCCAAGGATCAAAGCTGCCCTAACCCCATCGATGTATCCCAGGTACGAGACCTGTTATCCGCAGAAGGCTTGGGCAATAGCAGTGTACAAATATTGGAAAATTATTCCCTCTCTGTTCGTGCCCAAACGTTAGATGTGGAACAACGGGAGACTTTGCAAAAAGCGTTAAGTGACAACATCGGTAAATTTGACGCTGAAACGATCCAAATTGATACGGTGGGGCCGACGGTGGGTAAGGAATTATTCCGGTCGGGGGTGTTGGCGGTGTTGCTGTCCTTGTTGGGCATTGTGGTTTATTTGGCTTTCCGTTTCCAATGGGATTATGCGTTTTTTGCGGTTGTGGCCCTGATCCATGATGTGTTGATCACGATGGGATTTTTTGCGATCTTGGGATTAGTGTCAGGGGTGGAAGCCGATAGTTTATTTTTGGTGGCATTGCTAACGATTATCGGTTTTTCGGTGAATGATACGGTGGTTATTTATGACCGCATTCGAGAAACCCTAGAAAGACATCCCGATTGGACAGTCAACCATGTGGTTGATGATGCGGCCAATCAAACCTTAACGCGGTCAATTAATACGTCATTAACGGCAACGTTGCCCTTGACTGCCATCTTTTTCTTTGGGGGGGAAACTCTCAAATTTTTTGCCTTGGCGTTGATTGTTGGTTTTGTGTCGGGAGCTTATTCCAGTATTTTCATTGCTACTACCCTCTGGGCTTGGTGGCGAAATCGCCATCCGGGCCGTCGGGAGCCAAAAGCGGTTGCCGAGGTTTAAAGTTCCGTATTCAGTTGTGTTGATTTTTTAAAATATTTTTATATTTTTGAGTTTGTTTTTACGATGACCACCCTCACCCCAATGATTCCTATCAATTTCCCGCTAACGGCGATCGTGGGCCAAGAGGCGATCAAGTTGGCGCTAATGTTAGGGGCGATCGATCCAGGTTTGGGGGGTATTGTCATCGCGGGACGACGGGGAACGGCCAAGTCGGTGATGGCGCGGGCGATTCATACCCTGTTGCCACCGATAGAGATTTTAAAAGGTAATCGCTATCAATGTGACCCCAAAGATCCCAGCAATTGGGATGATGAAACCCTAGAGCTATTGGGTAATGCCTCGACTTCAACCTTAGAAACGGAAATTATCCCCGCTCCCTTTATTCAAATTCCCTTGGGGGTTACGGAAGATCGTTTATTAGGGTCGGTGGATGTGGAAAAATCTGTTAGGCAGGGGGAAGCGGTTTTTCAGCCCGGATTATTGGCCCAAGCCCATCGGGGGGTGCTGTACATTGATGAACTGAATTTACTAGATGATCAGATTGCCAATCAGTTATTAACCGTTTTAACCGAAGGTCGCAACCAAATCGAGCGCGAAGGGATTAGTTTTCAGCATCCCTGTCAGCCGTTATTAATTGCCACCTATAACCCCGAAGAAGGACCATTGCGGCGGCATTTATTGGATCGGATTGCGATCGCCTTATCAGCGGACGGGATATTGGGCTTAGATCAACGGGTGGCGGCGGTGGATCAGGTGTTGGCCTATTCCAACTCTCCCCAAAGTTTTATTGATCAATATGATGCCGAACTAGATGACCTCAAAACCACGATTATTTTGGCGCGGGAATGGCTCAAGGAAGTACGACTCAGCACTGAACAGGTGAGTTATCTCGTCGAAGAAGCTATCCGGGGGGGATTACAGGGGCATCGGGGGGAATTATTTGCCATTCGGGTTGCTAAGGCGATCGCCGCCCTCGATGGACGCAGTGATGCCCTCGCTGATGATTTACGCCAAGCGGTGGAATTAGTGATTGTGCCCCGCAGTGTCCTGATGGATAATCCCCTACCTCCAGAACAATCGCCACCGCCGCCACCGCCCCAAAATCAGGATCAAGGCGAAGACGATCAAGAGGATCAGCAAGAAGATAAAGACGACGACCAAGATAATGAACCCGAAGCCGAGCAAGATCCCCCCAGCGTTCCTGAAGAATTTATGTTTGATCCCGAAGGGGTCAGCCTCGATCCGACGGTGTTGGCCTTTGCCCAAATGGCTCAAAAACAAGGTAAATCCGGCAGTCGTTCTGTGATTATTTCCGATGACCGAGGACGGTATTTAAAACCCATTCTGCCCAAAGGAAAAGTCAAACGCATTGCCGTGGATGCTACCCTACGCGCCGCCTCCCCCTATCAAAAATCTCGCCGTTTACGTAATCCAGACCGCAAAGTAATTGTCGAACAAGCCGATATTCGCGGTAAAAAATTAGTCCGCAAAGCCGGGGCATTAATTATCTTTTTGGTAGACGCATCGGGATCAATGGCCTTAAATCGGATGCAGGCCGCGAAAGGAGCCGTGCTGCAACTGTTGACAGAAGCCTATGAAAACCGTGATCAAGTGTCGCTCATTCCCTTCCAAGGGGAAAATGCCGAAGTGTTATTGCCGCCGACCCGTTCCATTGCCATGGCCAAAAAACGCCTAGAAACCCTACCCTGTGGCGGTGGTTCTCCCCTTTCCCATGGCCTAATGCAAGCGGTGAATGTGGGGGTGAATGCCAAACGATCCGGGGACATTGGCCAAGTGGTGATTGTGGCGATTACCGATGGTCGGGGTAATATTCCTCTGGCCCGTTCCCTGGGTGATCCCCCCGTGGAGGGAGAAAAGCCTGATATTAAAGCGGAATTATTAGAGATTGCGGCTAAAATTCGGGGGCTGGGAATGCAATTATTGGTGATTAACACTGAGAAAAAATTTGTTTCTACGGGATTCGGCAAAGAACTCGCCGCTAAAGCCGGAGGCAAATATTACCAACTTCCCAAAGCTACCGATCAGGGTATTGCAGCCATGACCCGTCAGGCGATCGCCGACATGCAATAAATAATTACCCATCACAATATCTTTGCCAATAATTCGCCAGTAAAAGGGAAAAGATTGGCGTTTTTCAAGGGGCTTTTCGGGAATGGCAATTCTCACCTTGAAATATTTGGACTCAAGCAAGTGCCTCGACATATGAAAATTACCGCCAATTATCAAGGCTTGACAGTCCCCCCAAGTAAATCTCTTACAATGAAGGGTTGCTGCACAGAATCCTCTCCCCATGACTGAAATCCAGACCCTCGGCACTCTTAAAGAACCCCAGAGCGACTATCGCACCCTCGATCGCCAGAAATTAACCCCCATGTTCCAGCACTACACCGAAGTGAAGGAGCAATATCCGGGCGCGTTGTTGTTGTATCGGGTGGGGGATTTTTTCGAGTGCTTTTTTCAGGATGCGGTGATTATTGCGCGGGAATTGGAATTGATTCTCACCAGCAAAGAAGGGGGCAAAGAAATCGGACGGGTGGCCATGACGGGAGTGCCTCACCATGCTTTAGAACGATATGCGCGGCAGTTGGTGGAAAAGGGTTACGCGGTGGCGATCTGTGACCAAGTGGAAGATGCCGCCGATGCTCAAGCCGAAAAGCGGATGGTGGAACGGCAAGTAACCAAACTGCTCACACCGGGAACTTTGACCGATGACAGTATGCTCCCCGCCAAACGGAATAACTTCCTAGCGGCGATCGCCTTGGTGGAGGATAAATGGGGCCTAGCCTACGCAGATATTTCCACCGGGGAATTTTATACTTGCCAGTCCAGCAAACTCGAAGATTTAGCCGTGGAATTGTTGCGCTTACAACCGTCGGAAGTGTTGATTCCCACCGCTGCCCCCGATGTGCGGAATATTTTGCGCCCCGGCGAACCGTCAGAATATATCCCCAAATCATTACCTAACAGTTTTTGTTATTCCCTGCGATCGCAAACCCCTTTTTCCCTAGTCGAAGCAAAACAACGGTTACTGACGACTTTCCGGGTCAAATCCTTGGAGGGGTTTGGCTGTGAAAATTTACCCTTGGCCATCCGGGCGGCGGGGGGCTTATTGGAATATATCGAAGATACCCAAAAGGCCAATATTGTCCCCATTCAACCTCTCAAAACCTATGCCCTGACTGACTTCTTAGTGTTGGATCACCAAACCCGACGGAATTTAGAAATCAATCAAACCGTGCGGGATGGCACTTTTCACGGATCTTTGCTCTGGGCGTTAGACAGAACGGCCACCACCATGGGGGGACGAGCCTTGCGACGTTGGTTATTGCAACCCTTGTTAGATTTAAACGGCATTCGGGCGCGGCAGGAAACCATTCAGGAATTGCGGGATAATCCCCCGTTGCGGCAGGATTTACGGCAATTGCTCCGGCAGATTTACGACTTGGAACGGTTAACGGGACGGGTAGGGGCTGGTACGGCTAATGCGCGGGATGTGTATGGCTTGGCGGAATCCTTGGTGAAATTAACGGATTTGGCTCACTTGGCTCAGGAAGGGAACAGCGCTTATTTGAAAGCCTTGCAACAGGTTCCCCCAGAGTTGGAACAATTAGGTAAATATGTCCTTGCCCATGTGGTGGAAAACCCGCCGTTACACCTAAAAGAAGGGGGCGTTATTCGTCCGGGGATTAATGCGGCGTTAGATGAAATGCGACAACGGTTAACGGAAGATAATCAATGGCTCGCTAATTTGGAAATTACGGAGCGAGAAAAGACAGGGATTCCTAACTTAAAGGTGGGTTATAACAAAGCCTTTGGTTATTATTTAAGCCTGCCCCGGAGTAAGTCAGAAAAAGCCCCTGATAATTACATTCGTAAGCAAACCTTAGTCAATGAAGAACGCTATATTACCCCGGAGTTAAAAGAACGAGAAACCCGCATTTTAACTGCCCAAGATGACTTAAATCAGTTGGAATATGAGATTTTTACCGAAGTTCGATCGCAGGTGGCGGAAAAAGCTCAACCGATCCGGGATGTGGCCCAAGCAGTAGCGGAGATCGATGTGCTAGCCAGCTTAGCGGAAGTAGCGGTTTATCAAGATTATTGCTGCCCCCAAATGCAGGAAAATTCAGCAGTAATTGAAATTAAAAGCGGGCGGCATCCCGTGGTCGAACAATCCTTAGGGGCGGGCTTTTTTGTGCCCAATGACACCAATTTAGGACAGGATCATTGGCATCCTGATTTGGTAATTTTGACAGGGCCCAATGCCAGCGGCAAAAGTTGTTATTTACGCCAAGTTGGACTCATTCAATTAATGGCCCAAACCGGCAGTTTCGTTCCCGCAAAATCCGCTAATTTAAGCATTTGCGATCGCATTTTTACCCGCGTGGGGGCAGTGGATGATCTGGCTACGGGGCAATCAACATTTATGGTGGAAATGAATGAAACCGCCAATATTCTTAACCATGCCACGGCAAAATCCTTGGTTTTATTGGATGAAATTGGCCGCGGTACAGCCACCTTTGATGGTTTGGCGATCGCCTGGTCAGTGGCGGAATATTTAGCAAAAGAAATTCGAGCGAGAACTATTTTTGCCACCCATTACCATGAATTAAATGAATTAGCGTCATTGCTAGAAAACGTAGCCAATTTTCAAGTCACAGTCAAAGAATTACCCCATGAAATTGTCTTTTTACACCAAGTACAACCGGGGGGAGCGGATAAATCCTATGGCATTGAAGCCGGACGGCTAGCGGGTTTACCCAGTTCTGTCATTGCCAGAGCGCGACAGGTGATGGGTCAAATTGAAAAGCACAGTAAAATTGCGGTGGGATTACGCAAAGGACAACGGCGATCGCTAGAAAAAGACTCGATGGTTGATGAAAATGGCCAGGTTATTGAACAGTTAGATTTGTTATTTTAAGTCGATAATTTTCCCTTAATTCCCTTACAAAGTCTTGGCCCATTGTTGCCGCTGGGCTTCATACAAAACTATCCCCACGGCGATCGCCACATTGAGGGATTCCACTTGGGGAGACTGGGGAATGGTGACTTGGTGTGAAGCTAAATTTAATAACTCAGAACTTAAGCCTTGCCCTTCACTCCCAAACAATAAAACCGTCGGTTTTTGAAAATCAACTTCCCAAAAAGTTTGCTGGGCAGTGGGCACGGTGGCGACAATTTGAATGCCTTGGTTTTTAAATTCCGTTAATGGTTGGGTTAAATCCATTACCTTTGCTTGGGGCAAAATTAACGCACTGCCCGCTGATGCCCGTAAGACTTTGGGACTTTCGCAATCGGCGCAATCCCCACTTAACCAAACGCCATCTACCCCCGCCGCCACTGCTGTCCGCAAAATTGTGCCTAAATTACCCGGATCTTGCAATCTTTCTAAGACCAAACCTAAATGCGGCTTGGAAGGCGGCGATCGCCAAAATTTTCCTGTCGATAAAGTCGCCAAAACCCCATCAGGATTAACGGTACTGGCCATTTTTTGTAAAACATCGGGGCTAACTAATGTGCAATGGGGTACTTGCTCAATCAGTTGTTGACATAATTCAAGATTTTTTTGCTGCCAATCGGGGGTAAAACAACAGTAATTTAAAGTCTTTCCCTGTTGTAGGGCCACTTCAATGAAATGAGTTCCTTCTAGGAGTAATTTCCCTTGTTCCCGCCGTCCTTTTGCTTGATGTAATTGGCGAATTTTTTTCGCCAACGGATTTTGAATACTGGTAATGATTGGTATTTCGTCAAACACAATTAATGTCGAAGTTGGGTTGTAGTTAAGTCACAAAAGGGAAACTGGACTAGCCAAATATCATCGGTTTCAGGTTGGCAATGGTATTTTGGTCGGCATTCACGCCGTTAACCTGTAGTTAGTTATGATTAAGTGTATTATCAATGTATGAAATAATAAATATGCCTATCGGAAATTGTCTATTTCACCGAGGCTCCAATAATGGCTTTTTCTTCGGGGGTTAAGCCATAAAGGTAATAAACAATTTCATTAACTAGGCGATCGCCTTTCGATAAGGTTTAGTTTTAGGGGTTAGTTTCTTGCCAAAATTGATGATTAAGCATGGCTTCGAGGTCTGAGGCAAAAGGCCAGGATGCGGGAAAGTTAACTTGAGAATATTCGGCTTTGACGGTTTTAAGTGCAATTTTCCAGGCTTGCTCAAAGGTGATTTCCCATTTACTTTTGAGGCTAGGAACTTGAATGAGTAAGACTTCTAATTTTTTGCGTTGGGTGCGAATGGTTCTTTCCCAACCGTTATAGTCGTAGGGAATATCAACATAAATTCGTTTTAGTAGATGTTCTAATAGGGTAGTTAAGCGATTGAGGAATTCTTTTTTCTGTGAAATTCCCAAGGCTTCAATCTCCTCAATTAAGTTCTCTAAGTCTAGGTTGTCAAAATCCCGTGCTTTGAGTTTTGCGACGGTGGTTTCTACCCACAGTAAAATATCATGGTCATAGATTATTTGGTCTTGGCTTGCAGTTGTCGGCATTTCTTGTTCTCTCCTATGAAAAACTTTTAATAACAATTAATAACAATAATGGTTGAACAATTGTGAATGATCGCCGTTTATTTTGTCATAGAGTTTTCAATGTTTTAAAATGGCGCTAATTTTAAACATTATAACGAGTGGTTAAATAAAAATCTAAATCTTCACTTAACTGATTAACTGATTAAAAGAAACACAAGATATAGGATTTGAATCAATCATAGTTCTATCCATTCGCCATTTTAAACGATCAACTTCTTGAGACTGTCGGTTCGCTCATTTATTGGGGTAGGTTGGAATAAATCAAGTTTGCACGGGCAACTCATAAATGGATTCAGGAAACTTCAAAAGTGCCAAAATGCGACGTTGCAGTGGATTGAGAGGGGTGATTTCAATGGTTCCATCCCGGTGATGATAAAGGGTCATCCCGACAAAGGCCTTGAGCAGCAGTTCGGCAGAGGGGCGTTCAGTTTTGCGTTTGGGGTTGCCTGCATAGAGACCAACCAGATGAGTTTGCACACATTGAAGGCTTCGTCGTACTTGAAACTCAATGAGTGTAAAACATCTGAGAGCAATGGTGAGCAAAAACATCAACCCGATGATGCGGTCTTCATTGGCTAAGAAAATGGGCAAAGCGGGTAGTTGACCTTGCTTAAAGCGATGAAAGCCGTGTTCAAGTTGCCACTGCTCTCGATAATAGGCCATGGCCTGAGAGAGACTAAGGTGTGAGGGTTTGAGGTTGGTAACGTAGATACGACACCCGGCCAGTTGTTCAGCTTGGGTGATAGCCGCCAACCGTCACACAGAATAGAATTGTACGATTTCAGGCAGCAATAACCTGTCGTTTTGTTATGATCGAAATATAAGAATTAGGGCTTTAAGTATGAGGCCTTTTATCTTATCCGCAACTACTGTGTTGTTTTTCGCGTTAACGAATTTGCTTCCAGCAGCAAGCCAGTCCCAGAACATTAATTGCGTCAGAGAAGGTAACGTCATTAATTGTCATAATTATGGCAGTTTTCGCTATCAATCAAATAATGGAAATCGCAATAATTGCAGACCTGTTAATATTAATTGTTTCCGTAGTCATAACGTCATTAATTGTCCTAATTACGGCAGTTTTGAATATAGCAATAATAATAATTGGTCTAACAATCGTCGTAACCTAGAGGGGGAAATTAATAACCTCTTCCTGCAAGTATTAGGACGGAACGCCACAGCCAATGAATTGAGGGATTTTAGCCAAACTGTCAACAATCGGGGATGGTCTTTAGGGCAAGTTCGTGAAAACTTGGTTAATAGCGAGAATTTTTACCAGTCTGTTAACGGCTTTTATCGGGAGTTTTTAGGAAGAAATCTCGATAATAATGGTTTGATCAGTTACCGTAATGCCGTCATCAATGGCAGGAACTTGGCGGATATTCAAAATGAAATCAGGAATAGTACTGAGGCCCGTAACCGCAATTATAATAATGATTACAATTACAATGGCGTTAATTACAATTCACAATGGCAACGACAACTGAATGATCTTTATATCCAAGTATTAGGTCGTAATGCAACTGCTAACGATTTAAGGAACTATAACCAATCCGTCAATAATCAAAATTATTCCTTAGATCAAGCTCGTCGAGATCTAATCAATAGTCAAGATTTTAAGCAAGCACTCAACGAGGTCTATCAGGAATATTTAGGTCGCAATGCCGACTCCCAAGGATTACAAAGTTATCGGAATGTCGCCACGGGCGGCAGCTCCTTTGAAAATATCAGAAATGAAATTGCCAATAGTGCAGAAGCAGACCGTTATTACAACAATAATAACGACGATTATTATTACAATCAGTCTGGTGAAAATTCGTTGATTGAGGGAGTACTGTGTCAGCTTACTGGCTTATGTTTTTAACTATCAATAGGGCTTACTGAATAAAAATCGAGGCTTTCCCCCCCAAACCCCTGCTTTACTGGCGATCGCCGTCAATCCCCCCCCGTTATAAAATGGACAGGTAACGCCCAATCCCATTGACCCAAGCCCCATGCCAGAATCTGCGATCCAAACCCCTGTTACCCCGACTTTTGCCCATCGTGCTGCTGCGGTTCATCGCACCACCCAAGAAACTGATGTGCGGGTCAGCCTGAATCTGATGGGGTCAGGACAATGCCATGCGGCCACCGGGGTTCCCTTTTTGGATCACATGCTGGATCAAATTGCTTCCCACGGTTTACTGGATTTAGATATCACTGCCACCGGAGATATTGACATTGATGACCACCACACCAACGAAGATGTGGGCATTACCCTGGGTCAAGCCTTGGCCGAGGCCCTGGGCGATCGCCGGGGAATTAACCGTTTTGGTCATTTTATTGCGCCGTTAGATGAAGCCTTGGTACAGGTAACCCTAGATTTTTCAGGTCGTCCCCATCTCAGTTATGGCCTAGAAATCCCCACCCAACGGGTCGGAACCTATGACACCCAGTTAGTGCGAGAGTTCTTTGTGGCAGTGGTGAACCATAGCCAAATGACGTTACATATTCGGCAACTAGACGGTATTAATTCCCACCACATTATTGAAGCCACCTTTAAAGCCTTTGCGCGGGCCATGCGGATGGCGATCGAAATTGATCCCCGTCGCGCCGACAGTATTCCCAGTTCTAAAGGGGTGCTGTAACGCCCTATAAATTAAGGTTTTTCGCTGGGTTGAAGACTAGCAAAAACACTAAAATCCGCTTGATCCGCTGTGATCTGATAGCGCAAAACCCGTGCGGTAATGCCCTGTTTTTCGAGTCGTTTTAAGCTGAGTTTATTGATAAAACTGCCCGTAATACTATCAACAATGCGGCTGGAAATTTTGCGTCCATCTAATTTGACCACGGGATCAATTAAAGTTAGGCGATCGCCATTTTCTACTCGTAAACCCGTTTCGATGGCAATGGTCAAAGCTTCGGACTCCCCATTCGGATCTAACCGTTGGCGCAGATTGAACGTCAGGCCAAGGCGTCCAGCATTAGCAGTGTCTTTGGCATCGCCGTCTAAAAAATCGACTTGAATCCCATCAATCTGAAAACGGGGAGCATCTTCAGGAATCACGCGATTTAACAGGGTTTCCAAACGGGCTTTAATTTTGGGATCTGCTAAGGCCCGATTCACATCCGCCTCGGTGATCACAACTTCCATTGCCCCCTGTAATGGCTGCCGCAGAGCCTGACGCAATTGCGCTAAATCCGCCCCCGATAACGATTGCCAACGTAGATCAATGGGATCAGTTTCTAGTTGTACCTGTTCTAACCGCAATTCAGGCACAATTTCTAACCCCCGACTAGCAATGCGTAACCGCTCAATTTTGCCCTGCACTGCTTGGAAACTGGGGGCATTATCCACCCGCACCGATAAGTCTTCCACCTGATAAACTCGACTACGAATTTGCTCCGCAATCAGGCGATCGCCAATCAGATTAACAGGGGAAATAAACGTTAAAAAAACCGTCAGGGCAATGACAAACCAATCCATAGGGGCGCTTGATTAAGGGTAAAGTTTTTTAGATTTGCCCCATCTTACCCCCAACCCTGATCGACCTGGGTGATTCACCACATTTGATCAGCAGTAATTTTCTTTTCAGTTTTTTAGCCATCATCGCGCGGTTTCAAAGCCGGCAACCTCCGCCAACGTATATAACGGACGACCTTTTACCTCATCGTAAATTCGCCCAATATATTCCCCCAAAATACCAATGCAAATCAATTGCACTGATCCTAGAAATAGAATGGCAATCACAATGGTGGCGAGGCCGGTAATCGGGGAATTAACCTGAAATAAACGCCAATATAAAACCAACATTGCCATCAATAGGGCCATCAATGCGGAAAATAATCCCAAATAAGTCGCCAACCGTAAGGGCACAATCGAGAAGGAAACCAGACTGTTAACGGCCAACCGAAAAGATTTGCGAAAGGTATATTTCACCTCTCCTGCATGGCGCGGATCACGCTCAAATTTCACCGCCGTTTGCCGAAACCCCACCCAAGACCGTAAACCCCGGATATAACGATTCCGTTCGGGCATGGCGTTCAATAAATCCACCACCTGCCGATCCATTAAGCAAAAATCTCCTGTATCCGCTGGAATTTTGACATCCGCTAACCGTTGCAGTAAACGATAAAAAACATAGGCAGTTAGGCGCTTAAACCAACTTTCCTGTTTCCGTTTGGTGCGTTGGGCATAGACCACTTGATAGCCTTGTTGCCATTGTTTAATTAGATCGGGCAATAATTCCGGCGGATCTTGGAGGTCAGCATCGAGGATGATCACCGCTTTACCCCGCGCAAAGTTAAGGCCCGCTGTCACCGCAATCTGATGGCCGAAGTTACGGGCAAAACTGAGATAACAGATCCTCGGATCTTGGGTTTTCAAAGCTCGTATTAACGACAAAGATGTGTCACGGCTGCCATCGTTAATGAAAATTAATTCACAATGCCCTAAATCATCCATCACCGCTTTAACCCGCTGGTAAAGCAGAGGAATATTGTCTTCCTCGTTGTAGATGGGAATAATCAGGGAGTAAAGGGGTAATGCAGTATTCACATTGATCTATGGGTAAGGCGTGACCCTGTTCTCAGGCTATCAACCCACTTTCTCCGACTCCGACTCCGCCGTTTTGCCTTCTTCGAGTTGGGCTTTCATCTGCACAGAATTTTCGATGTTTTGGGCTTCCCGTTTAAATTCTGTTTCAAATTCCCGCGAAGCGTCCTGAAATCCTTTGAGGGCTTTCCCCAAACTACGCCCAATTTCTGGTAGTTTTTTGGGGCCAAAAACCAGCAATGCAATCACGAGAATCAAACCCATTTCGGGTAAGCCGATGCCGAAAATATTCATAGGTTTACAAGGGGAGCGATGGGAAGGGGCATTAATCCGACTTTAGCAGGTCTGCCCACAAAAAAATCCCGACAAAGCGGGATCTCGAAACTAACAATCGGTGACTCAATGCCGAACTAGGGTCGCTGTGCTTAGCCAGCCCAGTCAACACGGAAGCCTTCGAGAATCAAGGAAGAGTTATAAATTTGCAGAATAATCAGTAAGAAAACGAGGAAGAGAGCCATGAAAACCCCCATGACAGGAGTGGTTCCCCAGCCCGGTACGACTTTGCCGTATTCAGAGTTTAGGGGTCTGAGAATATCTCCTAACCGAGTTCGTTGAGCCATAGTTTTCCCGCTAAATGACGACTAAATGAGTTTTTGTAATGTTCTGTAATAATATAAGACAACAGGAACAACTATCAATCTTACCCCATGGAATCCGCAACAGTTCTTAGCATTACTTTCGCTGTTATTCTGATCGCCATCACGGGATTTGCGATTTATACGTCTTTTGGTCCTCCTTCCGCCGAACTGAGTGACCCGTTTGATGACCATGAAGACTAGGTGACAACCTAATCTAATATCATACCCCTGGGGGGAACGCCGCTGGAATCGCTGGAATAGAAAAGTTTATCTGGGCGGCGATTTTGCGGCGATCTGTTATGGGGGTGTCATCGGAGACAAGTTTAACGCCTTGCTCTAACTTAAGGATTAAGGAGGCGATCGCCATGTTTAAGCCCTTAAACGGTGACAAATTCTAAATTTTTTTATCATTTTGTCCTGAAATCACAGCAGTTAACGCCCAAAGAGATACAGTGAAAGGGTAGCTAATTATACTGTTCTGGAGCAACCATGAGTACTCAAGACAAAGCCCGTGAACTTTTGGCTAAGGATCGTCACCAGGATCAACACCGGCACGAAACGATGGCCGCTCGGGCAGGAGAAGCGAATAATGCGATAGCGGACAACCTAGACGAAAAGGCGCGGGAGTTATTGGCGGGCGATCGCCACCATGACAAGCACCTAGAAGACACGATGTTGAGCCGTTCTACTGAGGAAATTCAATAATTTTTTCCTCGCTGGTAGATATTCGTCCCTAGTCATTGCCGGAGAATTGATCCATCGCTGGTTTGAGATAAGTGTATTGCAGCAGACTGCGTTCGTAGTTTTCGAGCAATAGTTGGGACTCGCCCAAGCTCATGCGTTTATCGGCCATGGCTTGCTCACAGTAACGGCGCATATTTTCTAATAAATCCTCGGAATCGTACTGCACATAACTTAATACTTCGGCGATCGTATCCCCCCGCACCAGGTGTTCAATTTGATAACCCTTAGGACTCATTTGGATATGTACGACATTAATGTCGCCAAAAAGGTTATGTAAATTACCCATGATTTCCTGATAGGCTCCCACCAGAAACATACCTAAATAATAGGGTTCAACGCTAGGGGGCATATCGGTTTGTTGGACTTCGATTAAGGGGTGTAATTCCAACACCGATTTCACATCCCGCAGATCAATAAACCGATCAATTTTGCCATCACTGTCGCAGGTAATATCGGCTAAAATGCCCCGTTGGGTCGGTTCTTCATCCAGGCGATGGATGGGCATAATCGGAAAAAGTTGGTCGATCGCCCAGGAATCGGGGGCGGATTGGAAAACGGACATGTTCACGTAATAGATCGAGGCGAGATTAATTTCTAGGTTTTCTAAATCATCAGGAACGTAATCCTGTTGGCGACAAATTTCCAGGATTTTACGGCAGCAAGCCCAATAAATTTCCTCAGCTTTTGCCCGTTCCGTTAAACTCAAATAACCAAAATTAAATAAACTGATGGCCTCGGCTTTAAACTGCTCAATATCGTGGTATGCCTCTTGATAATTGTCCACCGTTAGGGTTTCCCAGGTTTCCATTAAGTTACGCAAAATGGTATGTTCTTTGGGTTTTACCTTGGGTAAGGGGGGCTGGATGTCATTGGTGGAAACCACATCAAAAATTAGTACCGATTGATGGGAGGCGATCGCCCGGCCACTTTCACTAATTAGAACTGGGCAAGGAATGTTTGCCGCATCACAGGCATCCTGCACTGCTGAAATTACATCATTAACATAATTTTGAATATTGTAATTTTTAGACGCATAAAAATTAGTTTTAGAACCGTCATAATCCACACCCAAACCGCCGCCCACATCCAAATAGTTCATATTGGCCCCCAGTTTAGCCAACTGCACAAAAATTTGGCTGGCTTCGGTCATCGCGTCTTTGATCACAGAAATCGAGGAAATTTGCGACCCGATATGAAAATGAAGCAATTGCAGACAATCCACCATCTCCGCCGCCTTGAGTTGTTGAATCACCCATAACATTTCGGGAATGGTTAAACCAAACTTAGCCCGATCGCCCGTGGAAATGCCCCACCGCCCCATGCCTTGGGTACTGAGTTTTGCCCGCACACCGAGAATAGGTTTAATGTCTAAATTTCGGGAAATTTCAATGGCCAACGGCACTTCTGCCACCTGTTCCAAAACAATAATTGGTCGATGACCCAGACGGCGAGCGAGTAAGGCGGTTTCGATATATTCGCGGTCTTTGTAGCCGTTACAGATTAACAGGGGTTGATTTTGTTGCCCCGGCTCTGGATTTTCCTGGGGTTGCAACATGGCTAAGGCGATCATCAACTCTGGCTTTGACCCCGCTTCTAACCCAAAATTATAGGGGGTTCCATACTGCACCAAGGATTCAACAATGTGACGGTGTTGGTTACATTTGATCGGATAAACTCCCCGATAGGTGTTGGGGTAACGGTAACGGGCGATTCCCCTGGCAAAGGCGGCATTGAGGCGATTAATGCGGTCAGCCAGAATATCCGAAAACCGCAACAACAAAGGTAATCCAATTTTGCGTTGGCGTAGTCCTTCCACGAGTTCATATAAATCTAATGCACCCCCGTGATCTGCCTGGGGGGAAACAGTGACATGGCCCGCCGCATTGATGGAAAAATAGGGTTCTCCCCAGCCTGCGATGCGATAAAGATTTTCACTTGCATCAATCGTCCAAGGGCTCGTTGTCGGCTCAACGGGATTGGAAGCCGGATCTAAAGGGAGATTCTCCGTGGCATCTTCTAAAACCTGTGCCTCTGGGCTGGTCAACTCCATTAATTTCCCTTCCATGCAAGTACTCCGGCGGTGAAATAAATCCTTTTTGATTCTAAGTCGAGAAGACAACGGTTATGCACCGTGATGGACAAGATATTGTTTTTGATTTTACTGGGGACACCTGATGGCGATCTTTTAAGCGTCAGCGGTATTAATATCGTCACCCAAAAAAAGTAATACTTTCAACTTTATTTAGGGAGGTGATCGCCCCTTTCTCCTTCACTTCACCAAAGGCGATCGCCTAAAAACCACGACTCACAGGAATAGCGATCGCATTAACTCGACGAATCAGCCAAAATAGAGTTATAGTTATTTCAACTAAGGGTGAAACATTAGGCAACGCAATAAGACCGAATAATCTCATCTAGAGATGTGCCGATAGGGGCATACATTCTGATTCTTTTTAACGCACTAAAATCATGCTCAATAT
>Ga0315905_10002442_pt1 | contig 19556 bp, 15 predicted proteins | sample LakEriMetagenome_5_FD_203522 | JGI IMG/M metagenome (GOLD analysis project Ga0315905, IMG submission 203522) | Freshwater fungal communities from buoy surface, Lake Erie, Ohio, United States - Buoy 4 MA121 | ecosystem: Environmental > Aquatic > Freshwater > Lake | place: USA: Lake Erie, Ohio... | reverse complement strand
CGCGTCCGCCGGAGCCGGGCGAGGAGTGGCGGGTGCACTTTCACGTGCCGTTGCACGCGGCGCCGGGCGCGCCCTTTGCGGACACGCGCGATCACCTGCTGGGCGCGCTCGATTGGCTGCGGGCGCATCCGGGTGCCTGCACGCACCTCGAGATGGAGACTTACACGTGGGAGGTGCTGCCGCCCGCGCTGCGGTTGCCGCTCGGCGAGCAACTCGCCCACGAGTACGCGTGGACCCTGGGCGCGCTGGCGGAGCGAGGCTTGGCCCGGCCGGGCGCCGGCGCGGCGCTCTGGGGGGAGGGCCGGTGAGCGGGGCGGCCCCGGGGCGGTTCCGGGTGGCGCTCGACCTAGCGCGGGCGGGCAATTTTCCTTCCGTCGCCAGCAACGTCCTCGCGGCCCTCGCGCTTTCGGCCGGCGGGGCGTGGCCTGCGCCCCGGGAGTTCGCGCTGGCGTTGCTGGCCGGGCTGCTCGCCTACGCCGGCGGGGCGACCCTCAACGACGTCGCCGATGCCGCCTTTGATGCCCGCCACCGCCCGGGACGCGCCATCCCCCGCGGAGCCTTGTCGCGGGGCGCGGCGGCGGCCCTCGGCGCGGCGGAATTGCTCGCGGGCCTCGGCTTGCTGCTCGCCCTCGGCGCCGCGGGGTTCGCGGTGGCCGGCTTGGGCGCGGTGATCCTGGCGTACAATTGGCTCCACAAGCGCTGGGCGGGCTCCGTCGTGCTGATGGCCGGCTGTCGCGTGCTGCTGGCGCTCGCGGTGGCGACGCTGCCCGGCCATGCGCCAGGGCCGCTGCTGCTGGGCTGGGTGGTTGCGTTGGGCGGGTACATCGTCGGCCTGAGTCTCCTGGCCCGCCGCGAGTATGTTCCGGGGGCCCCGGCGGCGCGGCTCGGTGCCTGGGTGGGTCGGCTGCTGGCGTTCATCCCGTTCGTCGACGCGGCCGCCCTCGTCGTGGCCGGCGCGTCGGGTGCCGCCCTGGCTTGCGCCGCCGCGGTCCCGCTCGGCCGCCTTGCGCAGCGGTATTTGGCGGCGAATTGAGTGGCGTCGTCCGCGTGGCGTGGCGCGCCGCGGATCGGGTTTGAGGGATCGATGTAGCCGGGGCGTGTCGCCCCGGAGCGGCGGGAACGAGATGCTTGCCCGCAACGCGGGGACGCCTGCGGGCCGGAGGCGGAAGGCGTTTCCGGCGGCGTGGGCCGGGGCGACGCGCCCCAGCTACACCAAGCCCCCGATCCGCCGGTCCGTGTGCCTTGTCTGATGTAGCCGGGGCGCGCCGCCCCGGTCTGACACCCACCCCCCTTACGTCCCGTACAGCCGGTCCCCGAAGTCGCCGAGGCCCGGCAGGATGTACTTCCGGTCGTTCAGGCCCCGGTCGAGCGCCGCCGTGTGGATGCGGGTGCCCGGGTGCGCCCGCTCCACTGCCGCCACGCCCTCCGGCGCGCTCACGATCGAGAGCAGGCGCACGTCCGTGCCGCCGTGCGCCTTGACCACGTCCAGCGCCTGCACCGCCGAACCCCCGGTCGCCAGCATCGGATCCACCAAGAACACCGGCCGCCCCGTGAGCGGCGGCAGCTTGCAGTAATAACTCCGTGCCTGCGCCGTCTCGTGGTCCCGCTCCAGCCCGAGGTAACCCACGCTCACGTCCGGAAACAGCTCGGTGAACGGCGCCACCATCCCGAGGCCCGCCCGCAGGATCGGGATGATCACCAGCGGCTGGTGCCGCAGCACGCGCCCCGTCACCGGCTCCAGCGGCGTCTCGATCGCGCGCGGCTCGGTCGCCAGCTCCGCGGTCGCCTCGATCGCGAGCAGCAGGCTCAGTTGATGGGACAGGGTGCGGAACGTCGCCGGCTTGGTCGTGCGGTCGCGCAGGTGCGTGACGAGGTGCGTGGCGAGCGGATGGTCGAGGAGGTGGAGGGGCATCGGATTCAGGGGGCGAGCGTGAGCGTGTGGCGGGTTTTCCCCGGCAGGAACGGGCTGGGCTCGCCGCGTACCCACGCCGCGTGGCCAGCCTGGTAGTACGGTGACAGCGGGTGGCCGCTCTGGCCGCCGGGCACCTGCAGGATTCCCTCCGCCTCGCGGCCGGGCGCGACGACCAGGCGCTCGCTGGCGCCGTTGGCGGGTGACTGGAAACGCGGCAGATCGCTGTCGCCCGGCAGCGGGTCGGCGGGAAGGTCGAGCCAGCGTCCGACGAACGGCAAGCCCGCGCTCAGCGGGTGGCGAATGGCGGCCCGGTTGCGCGTGCCCCAAGTGGCGGCGGCTGGGTCAGACCCGAGGGCGGCGAGGGCGGCGGCGGTGTCGTCGGCCGCGGCCGCCAGTAGTTCATCCCAGCTCGCGTAACGTGCCTCGAGCAGGTGCAACGGCCGTTCGCGCAGCAGCGCCTGCAGGGCGGGCTCGAGGTGGAGCCGGCGGGAGTCGAAGTCGGGCATGGCCTCCACGCAGGGCGCGAAGATCGGCCCGAACGCGCGCCGCAGCACGGCCTGGCGGAACTCGCGCACGAGGCGGTAGCTGACGGCCTCCGGGCTGGCGCGGCCTTCCCAGACCTCGGCCCGCCGCCGCAGTTCGGCCCGCGCGGGTTGGGTGGCCACGGCCTCGGGCGTTAGCACCGCGAGCAGGCGCGCGTGCCACGGCTGGAGGAACAGGGCGCGGTCGTCCAACTGCACCGCTAGCAGGTCCCGCGGCGTGGCGGCGGTGAGTCGGGCGAGTCCGTCGCGGACCTGCGCCGCCCGGGCCGGGGCCGCGTAGGCGCCGTCGCCCACCCGCTCGAGGCCCGCGCCGCCTACGTGGCGTTGGTTCGCCGACCAGAGACGGCCGGGCAGGCTGGAATCGCCGCCTCGGAGCACGGGCACCTCGGCGGCCGGGAGGTAACCGTCCCAACGACGGTCGCCGAAACTCCACGTGGCGGGCAGGCGGCCGTCGTACCCGACGCGGCGCGGCAGGCGCCCGGCGAGGGTCCACGCGATGGCGCCGGTGCGGTCGCCGACGATGAGGTTCACGTGGGCGATGCCGGTGCGGTGCACGATCGCTACGGCCTCGTCGGCGGAGCGGGCCGCCTCGAGCTGCAGGAGTCCGAGGTTCATCGCCGCGGGATCGTGCGCGACCCACTTGAGGGCCAGCGGGCGCTCGCGGTGGTTGCGGCCCACAATCGGGCCCCAGACGGTCCATTCGTACTCCTCGGTCACCGGCTCGCCCCCCCGCACTGCGATCGTCTCGCGGCGCCGCTCGATCCGCAGGAAGTTCTCCCCGTGGCCGGGGGCCTTGTAGAGGCTGGGCGCGAGGGAGTTGGTCTCCACCGCCACCAGGTCCCCGCTGTCGACCTGTGCGTTGGTGAACCCCCAGGCGATGTCGCCGTTGCTGCCGGCGACGACAAAGGGCGTGCCGGGTAGGGTGACCCCAGTGACGGTACGCCCGGCGAAAACGAGCGAGGCGCGGTACCAGATGGTGGGTACGGCGAGGCCGAGGTGCATATCGTTCGCCACGAGGGCGGCACCGCCCGCCGCGGTGAGGTGGCCGGCCAGTGCGAACGCGTTCGATCCCGGGCGCAGCTCCGGATCCGGGGTCGGGAACGGGAACGCGTCCGCGGCCGGTGGCTCCCGCCAAGCCAACCCGGCGGCGGGGATCGCAGGCAGTGCGCTCAGCGGGCGCGCGCGGAGGTTGATCAGCTTCGGCCCGGGGAGGGGTGGCAGCGGAGCGACCGTGCCATCGAGCGCGGCGTCGTCCGGCCCGACCAGCGGGGCGAGGAACGGCAAGACTTCCGCGCCGTAGGTGTCGCGCAGGGTCATCAGGCTCCGTTCGTAACGACCAGTGCTGTCTTGGAGGTCGAGGACGAGGCTGTAGCCGACGAGCAGGCTGTCCTCGGGGCGCCAAGGTTCCGGCGTGGAGCGGAGGGCGAGGTATTCCCACGGGGGCGCGCCGAGGGCCGCGAGGCCGGCGTTGGCGCCCGCGGCGTAGGCCTCGAGGAGCGCGCGCTCGGCGGGTTCGAGGCCGGCTAGGACTTGGCCGGCGAGGCGGCGGAAGCCGTGGCGGCGCGCGCCGCGGTCGCGGGGCAACGCGCGTTCCCCCGCCAGAGCCGCGAGTTCCCCGGCCGACGCCCGGCGCAGCAGGTCCATCTGGAAGAAGCGGTCCTGCGCGTGCAGCCAGCCGAGGGTGCGGGTGGCGTCGAGGCGGTCGCGCGCGCGGAGGGTGGGCATCCCGAGCGCGTCGCGCTCGACCGTCACGGCCGCGGCGAGGCCGGGCACGTTGGCGGTGCCGTCGAGGCGGGGCAGGCTGGAGCGCAGGTGACCGCGAAGCCAAAGGCCCGCCCCGAGGGCGACGAGGAGGAGCAGACCGAGGGCGGCGGCGGCGAGGCGGAAGATCTTGGCGGCGACCAAGGGCATCCCCTGACCTTGGGCGGCCGCGCGCGGGGGCGCAAGGGGCGGCCTTCGCCCGCCCTCAGCCGCGGCGCAGGCGGCCGAAGTACAGCCCGGTGGCGAGCGCCCCGAGGAGCCAGGTCGGGAAGTTGATCCAGAGCTGGTGGAACGGCACCGGGTAGTTCCGGCAGGCCCAAATGATGGCGGCGTGCTTCACCGCGATCAGGATCCACGCGACCAAAATCAGGCGCTCGAGCCGCGCGTTGCGCACGGGCCGGGCGCTCACCCGCACCTCCTCGACGAACGCCTGGCGCACCGCCTCCGGCGGCGGGGGCCGGCGCGTGATCACGTGGAAGAGGTTGGCGAACATCCCGTCGTCAAAGGAGGTGATTAGCGCGCCATTGCAACCTTCCCGCGCTGCCGGGGTGACAACGGAACCAAAGTGCGCCAGACTGCGTCCTTCCGGCTATGCCCGCGCCGCTTCTCCTCCTCGCCCTCTTCGCCGCTGTCGCCCTCACGGCCGCACCTGCGCCCGAATCCCCCGCCCGCGTCCGGGTCGAATTCCGCGATCCTACCACCTTTGTCGACGCCGCCGAGCGCTTCCCCGGCGACCCCCGCGATACGGCCCACCTCGACCGTCTGCGCGAGCACCTCGTGCGCGTCGCGGAGCCCCGCCTGCCGGCCGGCCATCGCTTGGAGGTCACGTTCACCGCGGTGGATCTCGCGGGCGAGTTCGAGCCGTGGCGCGGGCCGCAATGGGGCGACGTGCGCATCGTCCGCGACCTTTACCCGCCCCGTCTCGGCCTTGAGTTCCGCCTCGTCGATGCCGCCGGTCGCGTCGTGCGTACGGGCCAGCGCGCGTTGTCCGATCTCGCCTTCCTGATGAAGCTCACGGGAGGTTTCCGCGACGACCCCCTGCGGCACGAGAAGGCGCTGCTCGACGACTGGCTTCGCGCCGAGTTCCCGGGCCGTTGACGCCGTGGCCGCCCCCGCTGCCGCGCCCCCGCCCGCCGCCGGTCCCGCGCGCCTCGACAAGTGGCTGTGGATGGTCCGCATCTTTCGGACGCGCAGCCTAGCCGGAGACGCGTGCCGCGCCGGGAGCGTCACCGTCAACGACCACCCGGCGAAACCCGCCCGCGAGGTGCGGCCGGGGGAACAGGTGACCGTCCGGGATGGCCTCGTGACGCGCACGCTGCGCGTGGTGGCGTCCCCGCGTGGACGCGTGGCGGCGCGCTGGGTGCCGGAGTTCTGCGTGGAGACGACCCCGGAAAGCGAGTGGGCGAAGGCGCGGGAGGCGGGCGTGCGGCAGCTGCTGGCGCGCGAGCAGGGCAGCGGCCGCCCGACGAAGCGCGACCGCCGGCTGCTGGACCGGCTGTTCGAGTAGCCGCGGCCGAGGGGCGGTCGCGGGCCCGGAATAAATATTGCGGCCCGCGCGGCGCCGCCGTTGGCTGACACGATGATCGTCTTCTCGAAGTTCGAGACGGAACTGGCGGTGCGGCCGGACGACATCGACCTGTACCAGCACGTGCACAGCACGCGTTACCTCGACTACGTGCTGGCGGCGCGCTTCGAGCAGATGGAGCGCAACTACGGAATGTCGATGCAGGCGTTCGCGGAGCGTGGCCTCGGTTGGTGGATGGCTGCCGCCTCGATTCAGTACAAGCGGCCCCTGGGCTGGGGTGACCGGATGGTCGTCCGCTGCTGGATCGAGCACTTCACCGCGACCGGCTGTCGCGTCGCCTTCGAGATCGAGAAGCTGCCGCTGCGCAAGCGCGTGTGCGACGGCGCCTGCGACTACACGCTCGTCACGCTCGCGACCGGCCGCGCCACGCCGATCCCGGAGGACGTGCGCGCGAAATACTCGATCTGACGACGCGGTGGCCGTGGTGGCCGCGGCAGTGGCCGCAGATCACGACGAAAGGCCGGCGGCGGGAAGGTGCGGCGGGCGCAATCCGCGGCTGCAGCCGCGACCACCTTAGGCCGCGGCCACCTTGGGCTTACTCCCCGGTCTTGGCCTTGCCCTTCGCGCGCGGCGTCTCGCGGGGCGGGGCGGGCGGGGTCAGCCCGTCGGCGGGCTGGTCCCAGAGGCGGAACGGGTCGTCGTGGCGGCGCATCTCGGCGAGGAGCAGCGCCTGCAGCTCGCGGAGCTTGGCCGCGTGGCGCGGGTCGCCGGCGAGGTTCACCTGGTGCGGGGCCGGGCGGCGGCCGGTTAGCGCGACTACCGCCGGGTCGTGGTGCGCGGCGAGGAACTCGTCTGGGTTCTCCCGGAGGTTAAAGAGCTGGAGCTCGCGCACCTGGCCGTCGAGGACCTCGTGCTGGACAAGTTTCCAGTCGCCGTGGCGGACGGCGCGGATGCCGGGTCGGGTGCCGCCGCAGTAGACGCCGTAGAGGGTGTCGCGGACGGTGGCGGCGCGGCCCTCGAGCACGGGGCGAAAGCTGCGGCCCTCGTTGGTGGCGGGCGGCGGGATGCCGGCGAGGTCGCAGTAGGTGGCCAGGAGGTCGCTGAGGTAGACGTTGCCTTGGGCGCGGGAACCGGGGCGGATCCCGGGGCCCTGGACGAGCAGAGGCACGCGCCACGTGTGCTCGTAAAGGTTCTGCTTCCCCTGCAGGCCGTGGCGACCGATGGCCATCCCGTGGTCGGCGGTGTAGAAGACGTAGGTGTGTTCCAGCTCGCCCATCGCCTCGAGCCGGCGGAAGACGCGGCCGAGCTGGGTGTCGATGTTCTCGCTGCAGGCGAACTGGCGGCCGATCTCGTTGCGGATCGTGGCGGGGTCGCGGCGCTCCCAGACGCCGCTGACGGCGACCTCGTCACGCAGGCCGGGGTGGCCGTGGGGGAACGGGTGGGCGGGCAGGTAATTGGCGGGCAGGGGTGGCTGCCGCGGATGCGCGGCGGGGGGTTGCGCGGGATCGGTGTGGTTGGTGGCCCCGTACTGCGTGAGCAACTCGGGCTTGCCGTCGCGGGTGTCGTGCGGGTGGGAGAAACCGAAGTGGATCAGAAACGGCCGCTGGTCGCGGGCGGTCTCGCGCTCGCCGAGATAGGCGAGCACCTGCTCGGCGTGCCAGGCCGAGCCGGAGGCATCGTCGCCGCCCCGCTTGGTGGCGTCGCGCCGCACCTGGAACAGGCGGTTCGCGGCTTCGTAGCTGTTGCCCACCTTGCAGGTCCGCATCGTGGCGTAGCCCGCGCGGTTGAAGACCGCGGCGAGGGTGTGGTCCGGCAGGTCGGGCGGCACGAGCGCGGGGTTGTCCGAGTGGGGGTTGGCGCCGCGCCCGCTCCCGTCCGGGATGTGCCACACCGTGCGCCCGCTCATCATCATATGCCGCGAAGGCGTGCAGACGCCCCCGACCCACGCGCCCATGTGGTAGGCGCCGTCGATCACCATCCCGCGGGCCGCGAGGCGGTCCAGTTCCGGGGAGCGCAGGACCGAGGCGGGGTCGTAAGCCTTCAGGTCGAAGGGCGACTGGTCGTCGACGACCACGATCAGGAGGTTAGGCCGGCGGGCGGCGGGGGTGCGCTCCGCGGCGGGAAGCAGGCCGGACAGGAGCAGGAGGGAGGCGAGGGCGGAGCGAAGACGCATCGGGGTGGGGGACGTCCGAGCAAGCGTCAACCCGGCCGCCCGGGCAAGCCCGCGCCGCCTTACTCCTCGGGTGCAACCTTGTCCCGCAGCGCCTCCAGCCAGCCGTTGAGTTCCTGGATCTGCGCGTCGGTGAACTTCGCCTCGGGATGACCTAGGGTGTAGGAGGGCAAGGGCATCTCGCGCTGCGCGATCGTATCGACCATCTCCTCGAGGCGCGACGCCTGCCGTTTCGCGGGCCATTCCCCGAAGAGCGAGAGGTTGAGCGCGCGCTTGCCGTCGCGGACGTGCTGGTCGAGCCACCAGCCGAGCGGCTGGATTTCGGCGTACCACGGGTAGCGGGTGTTCTCCGAATGGCAGTCGTAACAGCCGGAGCGCAGCATTCGCTCGACCGCCGGGGGGGCTGGGTGTTTCACCAGCAGGTCCGATGTCGCGGGCGCGGCGGAGAGGTTTTTCTCCGGCCGGAAGGCTTGGGCGCCGAGAAACAGGACGAGGAGGCCGAGGAGGATTTTCCGGAGCATGGGGAAAGGCGCGGGAAGTTGGCGTGGGGAGCGCGCGGCGACAAGTCGGGTCAGCACATCGCCTCGCGCACGAGGTCGGCGATCCCGTCCGGCAGGGGCAGGGCCGCGGCCGCCGCCTGCGCCGCGGGGCTCATCTTCCGCCAGGTCTTGCGCAGGATATCCACGAACTTCTCCCGGGGGTAGTCCGCGTGCCGCGCGGCGAAGGCGCCGATCTCGTTCTCGAGGAACACAAGGCACGCCGCGTCCTCTAGCGCCTGCGTGCCCAGGTTGGTGCGCAGGCCAGTCTTTGAGACCCACGTAGCGACATCGGCCGCCTCGGCCGCGTCAACGCCCGCCGCCAGCAACAGCTCCCGCGCGCGTTCCGCCTGGCGAGTGTAAAGCGAGCGGCGCCACGTGAGGTAGCCCGCGCGGCCCTCGGGAAAGGTCGTCCGCGGGACCAGCCAGCGCTCGAGGTGCTGCGCGCGGGCGGCGAGGCGGAGCGCGGGGGGCGCCGGCGCCACCAGCCGTTCCACCCAGGTTTCCATCCGGTCCGCGTAGACCAACTCGGCCGCGCGACCGTCCGCCGCGCGCTGCGGGTCCGCGGCGTGGGCGGCGTCGATCAGCTGGCGAGCGCGGGCGTGGGCATCCATCTGCCGGAGCACACGGAAGCGCGCGGCCGGGTCAAGCGGGCCCGTGGTGCCGGCTTGCCTGCGACGGCGTGAGGGCCACGCTCCCCGTCCAACTCCCCGTCATGCAAACCCCCGCCTCCCGCCGCGCCGCCGCAGCGCTTGCCCTGCTGCTTCCGGCCGCGCTCGCCGCCCAGACCGCCCCGGCCCCCGCCGCCCCGCGCCCGGCCGATCCGGAACGCCCCGTGGTCGAACTTTCCCCCTTCGAGGTGCGCGCCGAGAACGACGTCGGTTACCAGGCCGCCAATACCACCAGCGGCAGCCGCCTCAACTCCCGCCTGCGCGACACGCCCGCCGCCGTTGCCGCCTTCACCCCCGAGTTCCTGGCCGACATCGCCGCCACCAACCTCGAGGAGATGATGGCCCACGCGACCAACATCGAAATCGACGTCGAGGACTCCAACGCCGGCTTCAACAACCCTCAGGGCCGCGGCGCCGACGGCAACGACTACCAGTTCCGGATGCGCGGCTCCCCCGCCGGCGCCTCCCGCGACTTCGTCGAGTCGAGCATCCCCGTCGATCTCTACAACGTGGAGCGCGCCGAGGTGGCCAGCGGCCCCAACTCGATCCTCTTCGGCCTCGGCCAGGCCGGCGGCCTCGTCTCCCTCTCCGGCAAGCGCGCCAACCTCCAGCGCACGCGCACCACTCTCAAGGCGATGCTCGGCTCGTGGGCCTACGAGCGCTACGAGGCCGACCACAACCAGGTCCTCCTCCCCCGGAAACTCTCCCTCCGCCTCCTCGGGCTCTACCAGAACAGCCAGGGCTGGCGCTACTGGGACTTCACCGACCAGGCCCGCTGGAGCCTCGCCGCCGCCTACCAGCCGTTCCGCCACACCACCGTCCACGTCTCGTTCGAGAAGGGGCACATGGACAACAGCCTCACGATGGGCTGGAACGCCGCCGATCAGGTCACCGCGTGGTGGGACGGTGGCCGCCGCGTCTTCGACGGCACGGCCGTCCCCGCCGGCTCCGGCACGGCCCGCTTCAGCGCCACCAACAACCGCTTCACCTTCAGCCAGCAGACGGGCCTCGTCACCAACCTCCGCGGTGAATTCCAGTCCGTCGGCCGCTTCGGCGTGGAAACGCTCCTGCCCCCCTCGGTCTCCCCCTACGATTACAACCTCACCGGCCCCGGCGGCGTCCGCCACCAGACGTTCAACTCGCGCCAGGTGATCGTCCAGCAGCGCCTGCCCGCCCAGTTCAGCCTTGAGCTCGCCTGGTTCCGCAACCGCAACGACGTCGAGGCCCATGGGCTCGCCGTGGCGGGCGGCACCCTTCGCGCGGACCCGAACCTCACCCTGCCCGCCCCCGATGGCTCCGCAGCGACCGTGCCCAACCCGCACGCGGGCCAGCTCTACCTCGAGTCCAACTGGTTCAAGGACTGGATCGTCACCGACAACGAGATTTACCGGGCGAGCCTCGCCTGGGAGGGCGGCCGGGCCCAGCGCTGGTTCGGGCGCCACCGGATCGCCGGCCTCGCGGAACGCTCCGAGCAGGACCGCCTCCGCCGCTGGCGCGACGAGATTTTGGTCGACGAGACCAACACGCCCATCACCAACGCCACCAACGCGGAGGGCGACCAGAACAAGGTGACGCGCCGCAACTACGTCGACCCGGCCGACTACCGCACGTGGTACGGCAGCGACGGCAGCCTGCCGCTCGCGCCCTTTACCTGGAACGGCAAGCGCTACGCCAGCACCTACGCCTCGCGGGCCCGCGCCAACACGCATTCGCTCAAGGAGATCACCTCCCTGATGTTCGCCGCCCAGAGCTTCTGGTTCCGCGAGCGGCTCGTCACCACCCTCGGCGCCCGCCGCGATGCGATCACCTTCCGCAACGCCCAGGAGGCTCGCGTCCTCGACCCCAACGACCCCCGCGTGAAGTCGCGGCTGGTCTCGGTGGGCGAGTGGTACTTCGACGGCCGCTACGTCCGTCACGAGTACACGCCCACGACCTTCACCGCGGGCGCCGTCCTCCACGCGCATCGCCGCCTCTCGCTCTTCTGGAACGCCTCCCGCAACAACGGCCAGCCCCGCTTCGACCGTACGGTGCTCCCCACTGGTGACGTCCCCGAACCCACCGAGGGCCGCGGCCGCGACCTGGGCTTCATGTTCGATGTGCTGGGCGACGACCGCCTGTTCGTCCGGGCCACTTGGTACCAGACGGAGCAGCTCAACGACTCGCCGATTCTGCCCGGCAGCAACGCCCTCGGCGTCGACAACCTCACCACGATGCTCGGCGCCCTGCTGTCCGCGGGGAAGATCAGCCAGGCCGACTACGACCGGCAGGCGATCACCTGGACCTCCGCCACGATCGACGTGCTCACCAAGGGCGTGGAGGTTGAGGTCGTCGCGAACCCCACGCGCAACCTCACGTTGCGCGCGAGCTATGCGCACTCCGAGCGCAAGCGGCAGAACTTCTTCACGGAGGTCTTCGCCTTCTTTGATACCCGCGTCCCCGAGTGGCGGAAGCTCCTCGCCGGCAATCCAGTCGAGTTGGCGACGCTCGAGACCGCCGCGCGTGAGCTCTACAGCGAGCTCGACTTCCAGGTCGACCGCCAGAACTCGCCCTTCGGCTCGCGTCCGCACAAGGCCAACGGCACCGCCCGCTACCGCTTCAGCGAGGGCCGCCTCAAGGGCGTGTTCATCGGCGGCTCCGTGCGCTACAACGGCAAGAACTTCCTCAGCTGGGACAAGCCCTCCGGCTACGTCTACTGGGGCAACGAGTCGCTCCTCGGCGACGCCTTCGCTGGGCACCGCTTTCGGGTGCCGGGGTCACGCGTCAACGCGACCGTGCAGCTGAACGTGCGGAACGTTTCCAACTCGTACCTGGCGAATATCGGTCGTTACAACGACACCTACACCGGCGTACGCCGCATCTACTTCAACGAGCCCCGCAGCTACCGCCTGACGACGACGCTGGAGTTCTGAGCCGGGAGGTGCCTGTGATGTGGCTGCGGCAGTTGCCGCGGATTCGGAGCCGCTCGGCTGGGCGTGGCCGGGTATTTCATCCCCGGCCACACTTGGCCGCCGGCTTCTCGTCCGTGGATTCGTCCACCGTCCACCGACTCACCGTCCAACGGCTGCTCACTTGCCGCCGGCCCAGCGCACCGCGTTGGTGAGCAGGGTGCGAAACGCGGGGTGGTCGTGCACCCGCTCGTCGTGCCCGAGGGTGAGGCCCACGACGCGGGACTTCTCGTGGCGGGTGATCCAAGCGACCGGGTGCGGCCGCTGGAACTTCTGCGAGGGGGAGCTCTCCGCCAACACCTCGATGGGCGCGGTGCCGGCCGGGATTTTCTCCGGTTCGGCATTCATATAGTAGAGCTCGTCGATCACCTCGAAGCTCGCGGGCACGCCGCGCATCACCGGATGCGCCGGCTGGCGCACGTGCACGGTGTAGGGCCCGAGCTTGTCGTGCCCGCGGGAACCGCCGCCCACGAGGCGCGCGTTCAACTCGGGCCAGCGTTGGAACGCGTACCAAGTGCCCGGGTGCAGCATCACGATGCCCTTGCCGGCCTCGGCGAACGCGAACACCGCCTGCCGGTAGGCGGGGGTGTCGAAGAACATCCGGTTCACGCTGATCACCGCGACATCCGCCTCCGGCAGCACCGCGGCCGCCTGGTCGCGGTCTTCGGTGTAATGCACGGTGAAGCCGGCCGCCCGCAGCGTCGCACTGTCGGTCACCCCGAAGAACTCGGTGAACTTGTGCGAGCTGCCGCCCCCGATGAGGAGGACGCGGGTCTTGCCCGCCTCCCAGCGCACGGGCTCCGTCGGCGGCAGGGGCCGGTCGTTTTTGCCGCCCTCCTTGGGCCCGTCGCCCACCGGGGCCGCGACCGCGGCCGCGGTGGGCGCGTTCGCCGGGGTCGCGGCGGCGACCTTCTTCGCCTTGCCGCCGCCGCTCTTCTTGGTCGGCGCGGGTGCCGCGGCGCCGGCCGCGGGTGCGGGCGCGCTCGAGGCCGCGAGGTACGCGATCACGTCGCGCAGCCCGGCCGCGCCCAGGCCCTCGAGGCCTTCCGGCATCAGCGAACGGCGCGTGTTCTCCCGGCTGGCGATGTCCGCCAGGCGCACCTCGGTGTCCCCGCCCTGATTGCGCAGGGTCAGGCTCGCGCCAGTCTCGGCCACGATCACACCGACGAGGGTTTCGCCCTTTCGCGTCGTGAGGTTCCATTGCCAGTAGTTCGGCTCCACCTGCCGGTTCGGGTCCACGATGTGCGTGAGCAATTCGAGGGGGCTCTTGCTGCCGATGCCCGCCAGCGGGGGACCGACGTCCCGCACGCCCACATCGCCGTATTTATGGCAGATCGCGCAGGCGGCGGTGAACACGGCCCGCCCGTTCGCGACGTCGCCCGCCTTGGTGACCTCCGGCATCAGCTGGCTGATCAGGGTGTCCTTCTCGCCGGTGCCCGCCGCCGCGGTCAGGCCCGCCGCCGCCGTGGCGACGCCGCGGTTGGGGTGCGTCCGCAGGCGCGCGAGGTTACCGGGTCCGACTTCGGCAACGGGCACCGCGCCGGCCTTAATGGCTTCGACGAGAGCGAGGGCCGAGTCCGGCCGCCGCACGATCTGGTCGAAGACGCCGGGCGAGCGGGTCGCGCGGAACGCGGCCACGAGGACGGCGTCCGCATCCTTGCCCGGCGCACCGCCGAGCGCCTGCACCACCGCCGTGCGCAGCGGGGCCGGGGTGGCGGGCGCGGCGAGCAGGTCGCCGAGCACGGTGAGCGCGTCCGCGCGCGTGCGCGGGAAGGCTAGGAGGCTAGCGGCGAGCTCCCCGCGGCGCGGGCCCGGCTGGGCGGCGTCGGCGAGATCGCGGAGCATCTGGCGGGTGACGGCCTCCGCGCCGGCCGCGAGTTGGCCGGTGCGGTCCCACTTCGCCACCAGCGGTAGCGTGGCCGCGACGGTGTCGGGGGCGGCGAGGAGACGCTGCAGCAGGCGGGCGGTGGTTTCGTCGACGAACGCGGGGGCCTCGAGGCCCGCGAGGCCGCGGAGCAGGGCGTTCTTCACCGGGTGCGCGGCGGCGGGCGCGTTGGCCACGGCCTGGACGAGCGCGGTCGCTTGGCCGGCAGGCAGGGCGGGCGCGAGCGCGGCGACGAACGGCGCGAGGGCCCCGGGCTGCGGCGCCTGCAGCGCGAGGAGCACATAGTCATTGGCGCGCTCGACCGCGGCGGCGACCAGCGCGGAGCGGATCCAATCGTCCGTCGCGGCGGCGAACTCCGCGAGGACGGCCTCCTGCTGGGCGCGGGTGGTGGCGGCGCGGGCGGCCGCGTGGCGCTGCTCGGGCAGGCTGCCGATCGGCCCGCGGTTGATCTGGGTGAGGGCGCGCGCGCCGGTGGCGCCGTGGTTCTCCTGCACCAGCCGCCAGGCGGTCTTACGCACGTGGGCGTTGGGGCTCTGCTCGATCGTCCGCACCAGCCCGGCGAGGTCGCGGCGGTCGAGGGCGGGCACCGGCAGCGGCTTCGCTTCGCGGTGGTCGACGCGCCAGATGCGGGCGAAGTAGTGGTCGCGATCCGGCCGCACGGCGGCGTTGGCGGGCCCGTGCTGCGGCCCGCGGGTGTCGTTGTGAATCACTGCCTGGTTATAAAAATCGATCACGTACAGCGCGCCGTCGGGGCCGACCCGCGTGTCGATCGGGCGGAACCACAGGTCGCGGCTGCGGATGAATTCGGTCTGCTCGCGGCCGGCCTCCTTCTCGGTGCGGTAACTGGTGCCGTCCTGCCGCACGAACTGGTGGTGGACGATGTTGAGCGTCGGCTCGCCGGTGAAGTAGCTGTAGTTCCACTTGGCGGGCCAGGTGCCACCCTCGTAGACGGCGCAGCCGGAGGCGGCGGTGAAGCGGCCGACCTGGTCGATCTGCACGTAGGCCTGCTCGGGCCACTCGAGCGCGGGGAAGCTGCGCTGGTTGGTGATCATCCCCTTCCAAGTGGTTGCTCCGGGCATCTTGCCCCGCGCCAGCACCGACTCCGGCAGCAGGCTGTGGAAGAACACGGTGCCGCTGGTCGGCTGCGTCCAGAAGATCTGCCCGTCCCAGGTGGTCTCGAGGCCCCAGGTGTTGCCGTTCTTCGAGTTGTACTGCTCGAAGGCCGAGCCGTCCGCCTTGAAGCGCACGACGCCGCTGCCGCCCGGGCCGAAGGCGCGCCCGTCCGCGCCCGCCGCGACGTCGCCCTGCGAGTAGCCGTGCGTCGCGTAGATCCAGCCGTCGAGGCCCCAGCGTAGGTTGTTAATCACGGCGTGGGTGTCGCGGATGCCGAGGCCGGTGTAGAGCCGCGTGCGCCGGTCGGCCACGTCGTCGCCGTCGGTGTCCTCGAGGAACCAGATGTCCGGCGCGGCCGCGGCGATCACCCCGCGCCCGTGGAAGACGAAGCTCGTCACCAGCTCGAGCCCGTCGGCGAAGACCTTTTTGCGGTCCATCACGCCGTCGCCGTCGGTGTCGCTCAGGATCGAGATGCGGTCCTCGGGGGCGCGGTCGACCTTGGCCCCGCGTAGGTTCCCGCTTTCCTTCCACGCGTCGGTGACCGGGGCGCGGCGGCCGTTGGGGTACTCGGGGGTTTCGGCGACCCAGAGGCGGCCGCGCTCGTCCCAGTCGAGGTTCATCACCTTGTTGATGAGGGGTTCGGCGGCGACGAGGCCGACCTTGAACTCGGGGTGGACCTCGAGCTTGGCGGCGGCGGCGCGCGGGTGCGTGGGGCCGTCGGCCGGGTAGCGGAGGGCGTCGCCCAGTTCCTCGGGGCGGCAGAGCTCGTCGACGTTGGCGCGTTGGCCGGCCCAGGCGATGCCCCGGAGGAGGAGGGAGCGGTAGTTGGGCCGGTTGAAGTTCTCGTAGCGGTGGCCGGGGAGGGAGACGAACGCGCGGTAGCCGCGGGGCGCGCCCTCGAGCTGGCGCTCGTAGCTCCAGATCTGGGGCTGGATATCGTAGACGTTGACCCCCTTGCGCTGCGCCACGGCCTCGGCGGCGCGGGCCTGGGCCTCGCGGTTGCCGCGCCCGCCGGTGTCGATGGCCTTGGGCGTGTAGGCGGAGGCGAGCACCCGCGCGTTGGGGTGCATGTCCATGTCGTAGTAGATCTCGTCGTCCATCGCCCAGTTCGAGACCCCCTGCGTGACGGGGTGGTCGCGATCGGTGAAGTAGAGGTGCATCGGCGCCTCGAGCCACTTGGTGTGGCCGTGGCGCCACGAGCCGCCGATCACGTCGCGGTACCAGGCCGGGTCGCGGGAGACGGCGCCGGCGTGGATCACCACGAGGCCGCCGCCGCGGCGGAGGAAGGCGTCGAGGTTCGCGCGGTCCTCGGCGGCGGGGATGTTGCCCGCCTCCTGGGCGTGGAGGATGAGGACATCGGTGGCCTCGAGCTGGGCGCGGGTGGGGAACGCCTCGGCTCCGGTGGCGCGGGCGCCGCGGGCGTTGAGGAGCGGCACCCATTCGGCGAGGAACCGCGGGTAGTCGTGGGCGCCGGGGCCGTGGGACTTGGGGCCGGAGCGCAGGAAGACGCGCAGCGGGGCGTCGGCGGCGAAGGCGGACGCGGCCAGCAGGCAGGCGAGGAGGCAGAGGCGTTTCATCGGGGGAAGGGGAGGGGTTTTAGAAGCGAGTACGGCAGGCGGGGCGGCCCTGGCGGAGGGAGGCCCAGGGCTCCTGCGCGGAGACGTCGTGGGGGTCGGGCGCCGCGGCCTCCGCCGCGGGCAATTTTGCCGGGGAGAGGATGGCGAGGAAGACGAGCGGCTCCGGGTGGGGGTTGTAGGTCGCGTGGACCACCCCGGGCGGGATGTGCGCCATCTCCCCGGGCCCCAGCAGGCGGCACTCCGTGCCCACCCACTGCTCGGCGCGGCCGTACACCACGTAGATGATCTCCTCGCGGTGCGGGTGGCAGTGGAACGGGTGGCAGTGCATCCCGTCCATGTTCGCCCGGACGAGCAGCAGCTTCTCGGCCGCGACGACGTCGGGGCGGCAGAGCCACTCGTTGTTGGTCCAGGGGTTGGGCTCGCGGAGGGTCTCCGCGGCGGTCACGAAGCGGCGTTCGGCGGGGTTCATCGGGAAAGGTGGGGGCGGCGGGCGCCGCGGGCGGGGCCGGCACTAGGCCGAAGTACCGGGCGCGGGGCGGCGCGGTACCTCGAGCGCGGTGAAACGCCGGGTGAGGCTCGTGAGCGACTCCTCCACGCCCATCCGCTCGAGGCTGGAGGCGCCCACGAAGCCCACCGCCTCCGTGTTCCGGATCACGCGGTCCGCGTCCTCCGGCGTGTTGATCGGCCCCCCGTGGGCGAGGAAGAAGATGTCCTTTCGGACCTGCGAGGCGGCGGCGATGATGTCGCGGGTCGCCTGCAGGGTGTGCTCCCAGCTGACGACCGCCTTCTGCACCCCGATGCTGCCGCCGACGGTGGTGCCCACGTGCGCGATGATCGCGTCCGCGCCGGCCTTGGCCATCTCCGCGGCCTCCTCCGGGCTGCCGACGTACACGATCGAGAACAGGTCCATCCGCCGCGCGAGGGCGACCATCTCGTACTCCTTGCGCACGGACATCCCGGTCTCCTCCAGCACGCCCCGGAAATGGCCGTCGACGATCGTGTGGGTGGGGAAGTTGTTCACCCCCGAGAAGCCCATCTCCTTCACCCGGCCGAGCCAATGCCACATCCGGCGGCGCGGGTCGGTGGCGTGCACGCCGCAGATCACCGGCACCTCCTCGACGACCGGCAGCACCTCGTACTCGCCGATCTCCATCGCGATGGCGTTGGCGTCGCCGTAGGCCATCATGCCCGCGGTGGAGCCGTGACCCATCATCCGGAAGCGCCCGGAATTGTAGATGATGATGAGATCGGCGCCGCCCTTCTCGATGAACTTGGCCGAGATGCCCGTCCCGGCTCCCGCCGCGATCAGCGCACGGCCCTGCTTCAGCTTGGCGTGCAGGCGCTCGCGCACCTCCTCGCGGGTGTAGGGGTTACCTTTGCCGGTCCAGGGATTGGGCATCGCGGGAGGACACGGAGTCATCGGCTGCGCCGCAAGCCCGGACGTGTCGGAACCGGGTGGGCGGCGCCACCTCCGCTCACCCGGCCGGGCGCGCGACTTTGCCGCCGGACGTTGACAGGCCTTTATTTATGCATCACAATGCATAAACAATCCGCGTTCCGATGAAGACTGATTCCCTCGTCCGCCTCCTCGCCGGCATCATGGTGATCGCCGGCACCGCCCTCGCGCACTTCGTGAGCCCCTGGTGGCTGCTGCTGCCCGCCTTCGCCGGCCTGAATCTCATCCAATCCGTGTTCACCGGCTTCTGCCCGCCCACGCTCGTCCTGCGCAAGCTCGGCTGGGTCGACGCCGCCGACGTGATCCACTGGGGCGGCCGCCGCTGAGCGCCGCCCGACGGCGTCTCCCTGCAGCCTTTCGCCTGATGAAGCCATTCCGCCCGTTCCTGGCGGCCGCCGTTGCGCTGACCGCCGCCGTCGTTGCCCCCGCCAAGGTCTGGACGGTGGAGGAGGCCCTCGCCACCGCCCTGCGCCAGCATCCGGACGTCCAGGCCGCCCGGCACCGCATTGAGGCCTGCCGGGCAATGATGCAGCAGGTCGAGTCCGCCTGGCAGCCGCAGGTGATCCTTTCCGGGCACTACCTCCAGACCAACAACGCGTTGACCGCGCTCACATTCACGCTGGCGCAGCGCAACTTCGGGTATGCTGCGAACTTCGATCGCTACAACCGCCCGGGATGGGTCGACGACCTCGGGCTCAACGGCAAGGTGGTCTATAATCTTTACGCCGGGGGCGCCCCCACGGCCCAGCGGCAGGCCGCGGGCGCCGGCACCCGGGCCTCCGAGGAGGACCTGCGGGGGGTTCAGCAGCAATTGGCCGCCGAGGTGGTCAAGGCGCTGCTGCACGTGCGCAAGGCCCGCGAGGGAGTCTCCGCCCTCGAGGCCGGCCTGCGCGCCCAGGAGGCCACCGTAGCCAACGCCCGCCTCCGCTTCGCGGCGGGCCAGGTGCTGAAGGCGGACCTGCTCAGCCTCGAGGTGCAGCTGGCCCGCACGCGCGAGGCGCTCTCCTCCGCCCGCCACGCGGCCGCCCTGGCCGCCCGCGCCTTCACGTTCACGCTGGGCTCCGAGCCCTCGCCGGAACCGGTGGAGCTGGCGGCTGATGATCCGGGGCTCGCCGCCCTGACCGTCCCGGGAGCCACCGACTTCTCCCGGCGCCCGGAACTCGTCGCCCTCGAGGAGCGTCTGCGCATGGCCGAGGCCCTCGTTGTCGCCGCCCGTGCCGGCCACCGCCCGACGGTCGACGCGTACGTGGCCGGCCAGTACGACCAAGGCTGGAAGTTCAACCGCCACGCGGAGAGCCTCGAGGGCGGCGTCAGCCTGAACCTGCACGTCTTCGATGGCGGCCGGACCGCGGGCCGCGTGCGGCAGGCCCTCGCCGAGCAGGCGCAGGCCCGCGAGCAGCTGCGCAAGACCCGGCTCGGCATCGGGCTCGAGGTCGAGCAGGCCCGGCTCGCCCACGCCGACG
>Ga0315905_10002441_pt1 | contig 19557 bp, 13 predicted proteins | sample LakEriMetagenome_5_FD_203522 | JGI IMG/M metagenome (GOLD analysis project Ga0315905, IMG submission 203522) | Freshwater fungal communities from buoy surface, Lake Erie, Ohio, United States - Buoy 4 MA121 | ecosystem: Environmental > Aquatic > Freshwater > Lake | place: USA: Lake Erie, Ohio... | reverse complement strand
GAGTATGTTGTCATTTCCTGATCATGATTTAGATTATCTTGCAGGAACATGGGGAGAAGAAGATGAAGCAGAATTTTTAGCGGACTTTCTTGATCAATAAAACTCTTTTTTAGATTATAAGCTGATGATGTGGCATAATATCCAATATTTATCCCATCCTGAAAATCCTAAAATCCTGGATATCCTGATTCAGACAATTAACCAAATAACTAATAATATAAAAAACTATGCCACACATATTTGATAATATCAACGAAAAACTACTACCCCAACTCAAAGAAAGCCTAAAAGATGCCCATAGGGCAGATTTTTGTGTAGGTTATTTCAACTTACGGGGATGGAAATTAATCCAGGAAGAAATAGAACAATTTACTGGAGGAGAAAATAACTGTTGTCGCTTATTAATTGGAATGCAGAAATTAGCCAAAGATGAACTTAACCAAATGTTAGGTTTAGGAATATCTCGTAAACCCATATCCCAAGGTGACGCAAATAACCTGAGAGAACGCATAGTCCAGGAATTTAGTCAACAATTAATGATCGGAAAACCAAATAATGATGATGAATTGGGTTTAAAAAGACTGAAATCACAATTAAAATCTAAAAAAGTAATAGTTAAACTCTATTTACGTAATCCTCTTCATGCTAAACTTTATTTAATGCCTCAAAGCCATCATAATTTAAAAGCGATCGCTTTTTTAGGAAGTAGTAATTTAACTTTTTCTGGTTTATCAACCCAAGGAGAATTAAATGTTGACATCCTAGATAATGATGCAACCAATAAATTACAAACCTGGTTTGATGAACGTTGGGAAGATAGATTTTGTATAGATATTTCTGATGAATTGGCAAAAATTATAGATGAAAGTTGGGCAACGGAAAAGTTAATTTCTCCCTATTATGTTTATCTGAAAATGGCCTATCATCTCTCTCAAGAAGCGCGAGATGGTTTAAGTCAATATACTATACCTTATGATTTTCAATTATTCCCCTTTCAAGCAGCAGCAGTACAAATTGCTGCCCATTATGTTAACCGTCGTGGTGGTGTTTTGATTGGTGATGTGGTAGGATTAGGAAAAACCTTAGTCGGAACTGCCATAGCAAAAATTATTGAAGAGGAACTTGGAATTAGTACCTTGATTATTTGTCCAAAAAATCTCGTTTCTATGTGGGAAAATTATAAAGATGAATATGGGTTAACAGCTAAAGTAATTTCTATTAGTCAAGTTGGTAAAATATTACCGACAATTCCGGCACGTTTTCGGTTAGTGTTAATAGATGAAAGTCATAATTTAAGAAATAGAGAAGGACAACGTTACGCAGCTATTAAGGAATATATAGAACAAAGTGGAAGTCGTTGTATTTTATTAACAGCAACTCCCTATAATAAAAGCTATTTTGACTTATCTGCACAGTTACGGTTATTCGTTCCCGAAGATAAAGATTTAGGTATTAAACCAGAAAATTTAATCAAGGAATTAGGTGAAAAAAGAGACTTTCAACGTAAATTTCCCCAAACTAATATTAGCACTTTAGCAGCATTTGAAAAAAGTGAATATTTTGAAGATTGGCAATTATTAATGAATCGTTATATGATTAGAAGAACCCGCAGTTTCATTAAAAATAATTATGCTGATACAGACCCTATAAATGAACGTAAATATTTACAATTTCCTAATGGTACTCGTTCTTATTTTCCTACCCGTATCCCGAAAACTGCTAAATTTACGATTAATAATGATGATAATTATGGAAAATTATACTCTGGTGAAGTAGTAGAAATTATTACTTCTTTATCATTACCCCGTTATGGTTTAGGAAATTACACTTTAGATAAATATAAACAACCACCCACAGCAGCACAACAACAGATTTTAAATAGTTTATCCCGTGGTGGCAGACGTTTAATGGGTTTTTGTCGCACGAATTTGTTTAAAAGATTAGAAAGTAGTGGCAATGCTTTTTTAGAATCATTAGAACGTCATATTTTACGGAATTATGTATATCTTCATGCTTTAGAAAATAAATTAGATATTCCTATTGGTACACAAGATGCAGAATTTTTAGATACTACCAATAATGATGAAGATGCTGATAATATTAATTCTACCAATTTAGATTTTGAAATAGCTGATGATAATGCAGAAAATGATGATCATAATGATGAGGTGAATTTTGCCAGTTTAACAAGTAAAGAAGCAGAATATAAACGTCAAGCGAAAGCTATTTATGAACTCTATCAAAATAAATACCAAAAACGGTTTAAATGGTTAGATTCTCGATTGTTCAAATCTGAATTAAAAAAACATCTCCGCGAAGATGCTTTATCATTATTGAAGTTATTACATAATTGTGGAGAATGGAATTATCAAGAAGATCAAAAATTACAAACTTTGCAAAAATTAATCACGGAAACTCATGAAAAAGAGAAAATATTGATATTTACCCAATTTGCAGATACAGCGCGTTATTTACAGGAATGTTTAGAAAAACCCAATATTACTCAAACCGCATTAGTGACAGGAAAAATAAATGATCCCACAGCATTAGCTTATCGTTTTAGTCCAGAAAGTAATAAACAAAATATCCCCCAGGAACAACAAATTAGAATTTTAATTGCTACCGATGTTTTAAGTGAAGGTCAAAATTTACAGGATTGTCGGATAATTATTAATTATGACCTACCTTGGGCAATTATTCGCTTAATTCAAAGAATTGGTAGAGTAGATAGAATTGGCCAAAAAGCCTCAGAAATTCTCTGTTATTCGTTTTTACCTGCGGAGGGAGTGGAAGAATTAATTAATTTACGAGGGAGATTAAGCGAAAGATTACAACAAAATGCGAATGTGGTGGGAACAGATGAAGCATTTTTTGAAGATAGTCTTTCTGATCAGGAAATACTTGATCTTTATCATGAAAAATCAGATATCTTTGATAAAGAAGATGATGGAGAAGTTGATTTAACATCGGAAGCTTTTCAAATTTGGAAAAATGCTATAGATGCTGATCCTAGTTTAGAACAAACTATCAAAGGTCTTCCTAATGTTATTTATTCTACCCGCGAATATGAAGGTACAAACTTAGATCCCCAAGGGGTATTAATGTATTTGCGAACTGCTGAAGGTACGGATGCTTTAGCGTGGATAAATAAGGAAGGTAAAAGCGTTACTCAATCGCAAATGAGAATATTAAGAGTTGCTAGATGTAACCGGGATACACCCCCAATAAAAAGACATCCCCAACACCATGAAATTGTCTCTCAAGGGGCTGATTTAATCTTAGAACAGCAAAAAACAACGGGAGGACAATTGGGAAGTCCTAAAAGTGCAAGATATCGCACCTATTATAAATTAGATGCTTATATTAAAAGAATGGAAACACCGTTATTTTCATCAAGAGAAGATTGGCAAAATTTGAAAAAAGCAGTTGAAGAAATCTATCTTTATCCTTTAAAAGAAACCACAGTGATTAAAATTAATCGTCAGTTGAAAAGTGGAATTACAGATGAACAATTAGCGACAATGATTGTCTCTTTACGTGATAATAATTCTTTGTGTATTATTCATCCTGAAGATGTACAGCAGGAAGCGCGGATTATTTGTTCATTAGGGTTATTTTCAGTACCTTAATCTCGTCCCCAGTTTCCGACTCAGAGTGTAGAAATCAGGAATTTAACTGGTTAATAACCGCAATATCGAATAGCTGTAACCAATTTTCAGAATTTTATCCATAATCACCACAATTCCGATAGAGTTGTGATATTTTACTTATTATAGGTGTGATACCATCACATCTGACACTTAAATAAAAATGAATTGCAGTTAAACCCCTATAAATCCATCAATGTACAGTAGTAATCTGAGTAGTCATCTGAATACAGATTGGAATAGCCAAAACTATGCTCTTCTGGAGCTTTCTGCAAAGGTAGAATACGCACTCCTAGCACTGTTAGAACTAGCCAAGCATTATGATAAAAAAGTTCCTCTGACCATAAACGAAATAGCAGCCAAACAACCCATACCAGAACGGTATCTGGAACAAATTCTCGCTCAATTGCGACGTGCGGGTATGGTACAGAGTCAACGCGGCTCTAAAGGGGGTTTTGTGTTAATGAATGACCCATGGCAAATTACTGTGCTGGAAATTGTCACTTTGGTGGAGGGGGAACGAAAGGAAAAAGAAAGCACTGGGACTCGAACCCTAGAGAAAGGGTTGATTTTAGAAGTCTGGGCAAAAGCTAATATTGCCTCAATAGAGGTTTTACGTAGCTATACACTCCAGGATTTGTACCATGAAACAGAGACTCGCTGCCAAAATAGCCCCATGTATTACATTTAGCAAGAGGTTTTCAGCGATTTTACATTTGTTTACACAGTTTGGTTTTTTCATGCCAACTTACTATTACAGCAAGTTCAGATTGAGTGAGGTATACCTTATGCGGGCAAGATGCCCGCACCACAAGAGTTTTATCATTGGTAAGGTGCGTCAGATATCAAGAATCTGTTGATTTGCAAGATCTATGCAGTAGCAAAGCACCCTACAACTTGCACTTTAAAGACAAATTAAAATGTAAAGAGACGAAGAGTAATTATGTTTGTGCAACTAATTTCCAACTTACCATCATTAAAATTCCATAAATAGTAAATCTTAGTGGACGCAGAGGGATAATCTCACAAAGTTTCGCACCGATGATCACTCCGGGAACAGAACCAATCCAAATTGGTATTACTAAATTTAAATCAACAGTTCCCAATGTCAGATGTCCCAAAGATGTAAATATTAATAAAATTGCTGCTTGAGTAATATCTGTACCCACTAATTTACGGGCTTCTAACCGGAAAAATGTCATCAAAACCAGCGCAAAAATAGAACCTGATGAAACGCTGGTCATACCCACACAGAAACCTAAGATTCCACCAATAATTATGGTAATCAAACGTCCTTTATTGGTGTTTACATTTAATTGTGGCAGTTCGGGTAAATTGATTTTGGGAAAAAAAGTCACTAAAAACATTTGTATTAATGCTGTTAATGTGACTGTAACAATCATTACTCCTAATAACCGTAGCAACAGACTATCTATGTGATGTTCTCCAGTCTTTCTTAGTTGGTATAAAACTGCTACACCCAGTAATGAACCAGAAACGCTACCCATTGCCAGCCATTTAACTAAATCCACATCAATGGTTTTTTGTTGCCAGTGTTTCCAACTCCCTACTACTTTCATTAATGTAGCAGCTACAACATCAGAACTAATAGCAATAGAAGGCGGTACGTGAAAGAAAAAAATCAACATAGGAGTGATGAGAGACGCGCCACCTATTCCTGTTATACCAACAATCATGCCAATAAAAAAGCTAAAAATGGGTAATAATAAGTAGTCCATATTCTTATTTAATAGTGTGTGTTAGTTGTGATGTGAAAGTATTGAAGGATCACTTTTTCTATTTGGTGAAAATCCCTGGTGTGATTTTTCAAATTTGCATAAAACACTAAAACTAGATTGACTTACCGTAGTTTAACATTAAACTGATCAAAAGTCTAGTGTCAGTCTCTATAAATTAATCCATATTTTTATGATGATATTGCATAGTAGAGATCATCATAGAAACTACAGTTACGTGGGATTGTATTCTTCATAAAACTAAATAAATAGTCAATTGAGAAAATATGATATTCTAAATTTTGTAGCCTAATGAAAAGACGAAATTTATAGCTGTCTTATAGGTATACCAGTCTTGAGAAAATAGATTGAAAAAAGAGGGCCTAAAATTGAGCATACTAGCATTTTCTTTACTAGTTTGGCTGGGGTCATTTAGCGCTGGCTTAGTAGGTGCATTAACGGGTTTAGGTGGTGGAGTTGTCATAGTTCCATTATTAACTTCCGTCTTTGGTGTTGATATTCGCTATGCGGTTGGTGCATCATTAGTATCAGTAATTGCCACATCCTTAGGTTCAGCTTCTACATACATTAAAAAAGGCTACGCCAATTTACGCTTAGGAATGTTCCTGGAAGTAGCCACCACTATTGGCGCACTTATTGGTGCTTTACTGACAGTCCACGTCCCAGTAAAAATACTTTGCTTGCTTTTAGCGATTGTGCTAATTTATTCAGCATATCTGTCTCAACGACCCAGACCAGAACAAACAGAAATTATTGCACCAGATCCTTTAGCAGAATATCTGCAACTTAATGGTACTTACCCCAGTCATGACCGTGTAATACCCTATCAGGTCTATGCTTTACCTGCTGGGTTCAGTATTATGTTAGTAGCAGGAATACTTTCCGGTTTATTGGGAATTGGTTCGGGAGCATTTAAAGTATTGGCTATGGACCAAGCCATGGGTCTCCCTTTTAAAGTCTCCACCACCACGAGTAATTTTATGATTGGTGTCACAGCGGCTGCTTCTTCCGGTGTTTATTTAACCCATGGATATATAAATCCGGCTTTATCCATGCCAGTCATGTTAGGAGTATTACCAGGTGCTTTTTTAGGTGCGCGAATCTTAATGGGTGCTAAAACCCAGATTTTGAGAATTATTTTCAGCTTTGTGTTGGTATTAATGGCATTAAAAATGGTCTATAACAGTCTCATAGGGAGTGTGTAATTATGTATAAATTAAATTCTGGTTTTCGGTGGACTTGTTCAACACAAATGGAAACAGAATTTGGAAACCTCGCTTTTAAACCGGAGGAAGAAGATTCTGATCTTCAACATTTATCAGAACAATACCTGACTCACACAATACAGAATTATCATGATCAAATTGTTAGCAATCAAAAACTGACAAAATCAACAAGTGAACAAAAGTTAGAATACTTACTCAGCAACTTGCTTGTGTACGGAGTGTTAATTGCTAGTTTTGTAGTATTATCTGGGGGTATTTTATACTTAATTAATCACGGCTTGGATATTGCTGAATATCAGGTATTTATAGGTACACAATCTCAATTTCACTCACCAACAGGTGTAGTCAATGCCGTTTTTGCGGGTAGTTCTCAGGGAATCATTCAACTAGGACTGTTAATACTAATTGCTGTCCCTATTTTGCGTGTAATTATCTCTTTATTAACTTTTTTGTTAGAAGGAGAATTTATTTATGTAATTATTACCTCATTAGTGCTTGCTAGTCTAATTTACAGCATAGTCGGGGCGTATTACTAATATAATTTGTCTTTAACACATCAAAATATCATACAACTAATTTTAGGAGTTTGAAGTACCAAGGTGTAGAATAGCAATTGAGGACAAATCTAGGCTTGGTTTGTACCAAAATCAGCAGTTTGATTGTTCAGATGTGTATTTTTGTGTTGATATTTATCCTATCCCCCCGGATAGGATATGATGCTACGAAGTGAGAGAAATAATCTAGGGACTTTCTAGGGTTCTCTCCTTGTTTTGGTTATCTAGAGGAACTCATTGTGGTTGTAATCCCGGAAAAACTGCACGCTACCCATAGCCACGAGCATCTACCCACTAAAGACCGTGTAGCCGTGTTACTCATGGGCTATGGCGAAGTTGAGAGCTACGAAGATTTTGCTAATTATAATGAACAAGCTTTAAATTTACTGACTGCTAAATTCGCTCCTGTTCCTACTTGGATTTATCCCCCTTTAGCTAAACTTTTGGCATTATTTGATCGTCATGAATGGGGACACACACACCACGATTTTATCTCCCCACATAATGCTATCTTTGAAAGACAAAGAGCAGGTATTGAACACGAATTACAACATGAATGGGGTAGTGGTGTTCAAGTTTTCAAAGCCTTTAACTTCTGCGCTCCTTTTTTACCAAATCAAGTTTTAGCGGAAATTAAAAATCAAGGTTTTAGCAAACTGCTGATTTATCCATTGTTGGTGGTTGATTCCATTTTTACCAGCGGTATTGCCATTGAACAAGTGAATAATGCCCTGGTAGAATTAGCTGATGGTGATGAACATTGGATCAAAGCTCAAAGATATATTCCTTCCTTCTATAATGAGCCAAAATATATTGATTTAATGGCGCATTTGGTAGAAGAAAAAATTCATACTGATTTGGCTACAGGTTATTTACCTTCGCAAATTGGTATTATCCTGATGAATCATGGTTGTCCCCACAAAGCCAAAGGCTTTACATCGGGAATTGATGAAAGTCAAGCCATGTACGAGTTAGTTAGAAACAAGTTAATTAACAATTATCCGTTAATTTCTGTGGGTTGGTTGAATCATGATACCCCATTAATTGAATGGACACAACCAAATGCTACCCAAGCTGCTCAAAATTTGATTCAATTGGGTGCAAAGGTAATTCTGTTTATGCCTATTGGCTTTGCTACAGAAAATCATGAAACTTTGTTAGATGTTCACCATATTATTCATGATTTGGAAAAACAACATCCAGATGTAGATTATTTACAAATGGCTTGTGTGAATGATCATCCCCAATTTTTAGCTATGGCTGCTGAATGGGCAAATGTACATATTGCTGAGTTAATGGCAACAGAAGGAATGGCTGTTAATTCACATTCAGTTATTACTCATCATCACCATCATCATTAGCAATTAGGGCGGTGAGAAACCGCATCTAAACAAACCAGGACTTACGCAATTGGCACATTCCTAGGGTGTGGTTCGGCAAACTCACCAACTACGGCAGATATCAACAATCTGTTTATTTGCTGGCATCCAGTCTCACGCACCCTAGAACAGATTTTTGGTGTGACACTTGCGTAAGTCCTATTATCTTCAAAATTTACCCGTCTTGATTGATTCTTTGACTGCTTAATTTTATGCCAAGCTGTTAATTACCCCTAGATTAACTTATGAATATTATTGATTTACTTCTATACATAAATCATTCTCATCAGCCAAAAAGTCATGAAAAGTTAAATAATCCATAAGTATAGCTAAAATCGTCAGTCAGGTGAATAACATAGATCAAATATTTTTCGATGTAGGTCTTAAATGGAATCACTAGAAAAACAAATTCTCACCTTGACCCAGAAAGTTAATGCCATCTATGAAATAATTGCCAGGTTGGATATGCGGCTATCCCAAGCCTTGTCAGATTCATCTTTGGAGAAATTACCAGCCATAGAACATTATCTGGAAAAGAAACAGTCTCAAGGGTCTAAGTCCAAAGAATTGGAGCATAAAGATGTTTTAACAGATTCTATGGTCTATTCAGACGCGAATTATCAAGCCAGAGATAGACAAATCACCCCAGAAATTCAAATCCAACGGTTAACAACCCAGTTAACCGCAGCCTATCACCGCATTGCAGCCTTAGAAGAACAGTTAATTAGACAGAGGATTTCTTAGTTTCTGGCTGAGTTTTTTGGTTGCTGCTAAGTTGTTCCATTTGTGCTTCTATAGCCGCTAACAGTTGATTTTGCTGCCAATTTTCACATAAGGAAGCAGCGATACAGGCCGCACCAGCACCAACACCTTCTTTGACAAAGCCCCTTTCATAAGCTTGAAGTTGGGGATATCGAGAATTAGCAAAACTCAATTTTGTTCCTAATAAAGGAGGAATGCTGTTTTTACTGAAACTCTGGGCTAGATCAATTGTTGCACCGGTAGGATCTTCCGCTACCCAGCGGGTTGTACCAATGACAATTTCTGCGGGTTTCCAGGATAAAGCGTATGTGTGGGCGATCGCTTGAATTAAAGCATATACCGCCAACATCTGCGTACCTCCACCCAATAATACCCCACATTTTCGACTAGCAGCGATCGCCATTCCCGCAACTACCACTTGCATTGGATCTCCTACCGCTGCTACAAGTTCTAAAGGATCAACTGAGGATGATATTTTTGCCAATCCAGTCTGTACCAAATCCCATTTCTGCTTATGATTACACACAGAATGACTACTATTAACTTTACCAACCGCATCAATACCCAACCCAGTTAAAATAGCTAAAGCTGTTGTTGTTCCCCCGACGACGCACTCACTCAAAATTAAATAACTATTAGCAGCATCACAACTTAATTGAGAACCCCAGCGCAATCCCTCTGTTAACAATTGTTTAACCGTAGTTATATCCATAGCCGCACCCTGACTTAAACACCTGGCGGCCATACCACCTAAATCTATTAATGGTACTGGTGGAATATGTAATAATCCCGCATTAAACAGGTAAACAGGGATGTGTAAATTAGCCACCACCGCCCGGGAAATCAGCACAGGAGACGCACCCGAAGTCAATGGAGGGAGGGGATACTTAGGGTAATATTCAGCCCCGTAATAGAGAAATTCTGCATCAGCACAAGCCGTATATTTGCGGTCTTCTGGAGTTAAACCAGCCGCAGAAATACCGGGAATTAAACCAGTTTCCGTGAATCCTAAAATACAGGCAAATATTGGTAATTTACCTCGATAGCGATGCAGCCATGCTTCCCCAAGAGCTACCTGTGTGTATATATTAATCATAATCCATTAACACCTGTACCCAACGTGGTGGCCGGGGAATAGAATTACCAACAGCGTCCAAGAGTAACCAAGCGACAAGGTGGACTATAAATAGGTAAATAAAATTATTAATAAAAATTAAAGCGATCGCTCCTAATTGAATTAATAATAAATTGGGAGTTGTCAATATTTCTAAGTGTAAAAAAATCCAATTAATAATTTCTGTTACTTGGTTAATCACATAAACCCATAGGTCTTCACCGGATAACAGAGATAAAAACCACAGTCGAAAAAACACGCCTACAGTCCCCAGCAAAGTCCCTAAAATGATAGAAACAATCCACGGTACACGACGATGCCAAGTAGCCCCTAATAACACACCCATAAAGGCAAAAGGCATAACAAATAACAAACTGCGAACAGGTCCCATTAACACAGCCAATAGTAAACCAGAAGTGACTGCGGCCATCCAAGCTGCACGGTTACCCCAACGTAAATATACTAAAGCGATGGGTATAGGAAAAAGAACCCGTAATACTGGACCTAGAGGGAAGTAAAAATTAATAAACCAAATTAAACTCGCCGTACTAGCTAAAAAAGCCGTTTCCACCATTCTTAAAGGACTATCAACATTAAGACATTGATACTGTAATTGGCTTTGGGTAGGAGATGCAAGAGATGGATCTGCCTCTGGTTCTTCTGGTAGGGAATCAACAATACTCATGGGGGGGTAATTAAATTAAACTATGGTTTTGCCAAAGCTGGTCAGGAATAGTTGGATGTGTGGTTTTTTACTTATCTAGATGTGATATCATGTCTGGTTGAACACTGATCATATCTGTTGAGGCTGGTAATGGGTAATTGGTAATTGGGAAAAGGCAATACAATGATCAACTATATCGTCAGTAATTGGGCGGACATGATGTTAGAGGTAATTGATCAATGTTAATATAGCGCAAAAACCTACCAAAGAACTTGTATTTTACCATTAGCGTTCTACTAGATTAAATATCACAAAAATTTAGCAATTATGGCATAATTGTCAAGGAATCAACAGCACCGTACCACCTTTAAGAATAAATGTATAATTAAGTAATTTTCAGCCAACTAACTTCCGTACTTATCAAGTTTTACACATTAACCTCCAATTTTCACTCAGGTAAATTAACGTGACTTCCCATACTGATGAAATTCAGCAACTAATTGCAGATATTGATCACTTACTGTCCCACAGTAGTCAAGGTCTTTCTAAATTCCTGTCTCACCAAAAACCAAGGGAAAAAGAGATTCTACAACGAGTACATGACTTTTTAGTTCAACTCAGCCAGAATCAAGTATCAAAGGATCAAATTCCAGACGAAACAAATCAGCCATCGGCCACAAAACCGTTTTCATCTTTGTTGACGCAATTTAACCAACAGAGTCATTCCTCGACCGTCTTTGAGTCTACTTTAACCCCATCAGAGCCAAATCAGATTTCAACAGAAAGCAAACAAGAACTGACGATTTTACTTCAACCCTTACAAGCGGAATTATCAAGACTATTAGCAGAAAGAGCCAGTCTGATCCAGGAAATTAGACAATTAGAACAAAAGCAACTGCAAAACCGTTCCGTTGGTCAGCAGTTCGTAAACCAAGAGCAGATTATTTCTCAATTCCTAGAAGTCCTCATGAGTCGCTTGGACGCGCATTTAAAATTAAACGCTAGTCCTATAATTAATCCTAATCAACAGAATTTAGAAGCTATTACTGCTGCTATTCAGCCGATTTTAGAATCAGCAGAACGGGTAGAACAGTTAGCAAATTTAGCACGTAATTTAGATCAACGTTTGCTTTCCTTAGATGGAACTGTAAATATTGTTTTTGAAGCTCTAGAACGCAATATTAACACCTATTATCATTCCCTATCCCAAGCACTAGCAAAAATGCACAATCAGGGGATGCAAGGTGAACAATTAATGGCAAATTTCCTGAATAATTTAACTCAATATTTACAACAGCAATCCCTAATTAGTGAGCCATTGATTTCTATTGTCAACTCTGATATAGCAGAGTATCCAGGGTGGGAAGAATTAAAGAAAATACCAGATTTATCTGGAGTAACTTCTGCGGAGAAAATAACATCAGTTTCTCTGGAAACAGAGTTATTACAGGAACAACCAAAATCTGCAAATGAGTTAGACTTAACAAGTTCTGATCAAGTAGATGATCTTTATGCAAGTTTCTCTAATCCTCAAACTTCTTCACCAGCCAATTTATCATTTTATCATGATCCTCTGCTCGGAGAAGATAGCAATTTATCCACCACTTCTGAAGTGGTTAGCGATGATTTACTAACAGTTTCTATCCCAGCAGAACCACAAGAAGATTTGCTGTCAATTCCAACCAGTGAATCACCAGATGATCAAAACTACAATGATCAAACAATAATTTCTGATACTGCTCAAGAAAGTAAAGCCACAATTGAATTAGAACCAAATAGTACAGATACAATTGCAATTTTAACTGACTTATTGGTTGATCATAGCAATGAAGAAATCTCGTCAGAAACATCAAACCTATTGGATAATCCAGAAATTAATCCAGCAGATACCTCTGTGGTGACATTACCAACAACCACGGAAAATGAAAATCAGAATTTGGGTTTTGATAACTATATTTCTACTATTTCTACAGCTTTAGAAAGAGATTTAGTATCTTTATTGGATAACTTTGATTCATCATTAGATTTAGATGATGATCAGAAATCTACCACTAATACTAATTTAGATGTTAAAATTGCTGATCAGGAAGTAAATTCAGATTTAACAACTGTAGCCAACATAGAAGAGAAAAAAGAAGATGCTTTCCCAGCTTCAATTACTAGTCAGCAATCTCCAATTACCGCTATTCAGCCCCCAACCCATGGTGAAAATAATGATGTTTCTCCAGACGATACTTTAAATTCTATTTGGTATTTAGGAATTGATGTAGGAACAACCGGAATTTCTGCGGCTTTATTAAATCACTCCAAATTAGTAGTTTATCCAATTTATTGGTCAGCAGAAAACCCAAATAACAATACTGATTTTCAGCAATCATTTCGTTTACCTGCTGAAGTTTATTTACCTACAAATGCAGCTAATACTCAGGAGAAAAATGGAGAATCACCCTTACCCCAATCATCAGTTCCCTATCATCTTTATTCAGCACAATTAAAACCTTATTTACAAATAGCAGTTCCCTACCAGCAAGAACGCCAAAAATGGGAACCAATGTTACAATTAAATCAATTCTCCGCAGGTCCATTAATTTGGATCATTAGATCCCTCTCAAAACTACTCTTAACTTTAAGATCCAGTCAAACCAGCACCACACCCGCTTTAATTGCTAATGCGGTGGGTATGAATATACCAACTTTCTCTAAAGTGATTAAAAATATTGCTGGTGTAATTTGTACTTGTCCTCATAATTGGACTGAACAATATCGCTTTAATATCCGGGAAGCAATTCTTACCAGTCAACTTGTCTCCCATCCTCAACAAATCTTGTTTGTCGAAGAAGCGATCGCTACTGTACTACCAGAATTAGATAGTGTCAATGGCCAATTGATCCAAATTAGCGGAAATCAAGGTTTACAACCTTTAAAAACTACTGATCACCCTGTGATTGGTAATACTTTAGCCATCAACATCGGTGCAATATCTACAGAGATGACACTAGTAGATATACCAGCAAACTTGGGAGAATTAACACACAAAGATTTCATGCTTCACAGTTTCACCTATGCTGGGAAGGGCATCGAACAGGATATTATCTGTCAGTTACTACTACCACCGAAATCCCGTCAACCTCGCCAAGCTAGACAAGATGATCATGAATCTGCTAATATTAATCCTTGGCATTGGCAACCTTCAATTCCTGGTTTAGACGAAATGCAATTTTCTAGTTTGAGTTTAGAAGCATTGACATTACCTAAAGTGGGAGAACCAGATACACAAGCGCGGATTCGTCTCCAGCAGTATCTAGAAAGTTCCATTCTGGGACAAGCATTATTAGATGCTGCTTTGGCCTTAAAGCTGATTTTACAGCATCAAGAAACCTTTACCCTAGAATTTGCTGACCAGAGTTGGATATTAAAACGCCGAGATTTAGAAAGTCAAGTTTTTGTACCCTTTGTCCGTCGTCTGAACCGAGAACTAAATAAATTATTAGTAGCCCGTGGTATTCCCACCGGAGCTATTAATCAAGTTATTGTTAGCGGTGGTGTAGCCGGTGTGGGTACTATTAATCGTTGGTTGCGGCAAAAACTGCCTAATGCTAAGATTATCCAAGACTTATATCTTGGTGAAAATGGTACTCCCAATTGTAGTCGGGTGGCATTAGGTTTAGCAATGTTACCTTTACATCCCCAAGTTCTAGACATACCTAAGCAACAATACACAGATTATTTCTTATTTTCTGAATTGCTGAAACTATTACCTGAACGTTCTTTATCTTTTGGTGAAGTCTTGCAGTTGTTTGAAAGTCGTGGTATTAATACCCGTATCTGTCAACAGCGATTATTAGCCTTCCTGGAAGGTGAACTACCCCCAGGTTTAATTCCCACTACTACAGACAACCTTTGGCTGACTCATAACTCCCAACAAAATCCTGACTACAACGCCATAGCTTCTGTGTCCTCCGGTATATCACCTTTATTTGAAAAACAAGGTAATCTTTCCTATCGTCCCAATTCTCAACAAATCCAGTTGTTAGTACGTTATTTAGATAACATAAAATCCAGTACCGTTCAATCTCTAGAAGAACCTTATAGTTATCTTTTGTACAGTCAGGTGTAAAAGATAGGCCATGGGTAATAGGTAATGGGTAATGGGTAATAGGTAATGGGTCTTATAAAACATTACTAAAACTGATTAATGTATATAAATACGACAATAATTTGTATATTTGTTGACATTAATTAAATTATTAAAGTGAGGAGTAATCATGAAATCATTAATTCGTTGGGGCGTAACTTTAGGTATTGCGGGGAGTGTGATATTTGCGGGAATATCAGGAATAAATAACTCCCAAGCATTAGCTTTACCACAGGAGCAAGTGGTAAAAAAATTACAGGAAGTACCAGTATTTACCCTAACTAATCCTCAAGGAGAATTTGTAGTTATTTCCACCAAAAATGAATCCAAAATTATTTCCCAAATAGGCTTTTTTATTAGTAAACAAGATGCTCAAAAATTTCTCGAAGGTAAGCTGAAAAAAGACAATCCTCAGTTAGCCAATACCATTCAAGTAAAACCTATTTCTCTAGGAGATTACTACAAATTATTAGTAGAAAATAAAAAGAAAAAAGATTCCGGGGTAATTTTTACCTTAGTACCCACAAAACAACAAGTAGACTCAGCTAAAAGTATTTTGACTTCCGGTGGGAAACCTGTTCAGCAATTCAATGGTGTTCCTTTATTTGTACCGAAATTTAAACAGGGAAATAACTATTTGACAATTCCCATTTCCCAAAGTAATGAACGTTACATTCCCTTCTATTTCGATAAAGAACAAGCAGTGGCTCTTTTAGAAGCCTTCAAAAAAGCTAGACCACAGGAAGCAAAGAATACAGAAATTCAAGTGTTAGACTTAGATGGAGTCATTAACACACTCAATAGTAGCAAAGACCCCAACACCAGTAAAATTTTCTTGTTTCCCTCACGAGAGTCAATAGAATTTATTCGTTCTCTACCTTCAAACCAACAAAAGAAAAAATAATCCCCAACCCCGAAGCCTTATCAGCAGTATTGATAAATTGGAGTATAAAAAACCAGAGATTTTTAATGGTTGACTAATTTACCCTAATAGAAATCATAAGATATGGTTTCTCAAACTGAATAGCCAAAAAAACCCCTGCTCTCTAACTTTGCGTCTTTGCTCCTTAGCGTCTTGGCGCGAAACATAACTCATACTACCATAAGGCAACACCAAATCATCTTTACCCGTAATCTTCAGTATGTTAGAGCCAAATCAAATAGTTTCTGGTTTAGAACTTTGGCAGTGGCGCAATGCGTCTATTCAAGCCGCTACAGCATCGGACATCCCTCCAATGGAAGTAGATTGGCTATTACAAACAATTACGAGTTTAGACAAATTGGCGTTGCGGTTAGAAACTTTCAAGAATTGGGAACAAATCCCCATACAATTGTCTTTAACAGAATTAGAACAATTGTGGCAAAAGCGATTAAATGATCGTTTACCAGTGCAGTATATAGCAGGTATGACATCTTGGCGCAAGTTTCAACTCACAGTTAACCCAGGAGTCTTAATTCCCAGACCAGAAACAGAAATGTTAATTGATCTAGCGATCGCTGCTGCTGATGATAACATGAGAGCAGGACACTGGGCGGATTTGGGAACTGGTAGCGGAGCGATCGCTTTTTCCATAGCTGAGGTATTGACAAATGCCACAATTCATGCTGTAGATATTAGTGCTGCTGCCTTAACCGTAGCCCAAACCAATGCTAAAAATTTGGGTTTTAGGGACAAAATTCAATTTTATCACGGTTCTTGGTGGCAACCCCTGGAATTTCTTAAAGGTCAATTTAGTGGTATGATATCGAACCCGCCATATATTCCCAGTGATACTGTCCTCACTTTACAACCGGAAGTAGTTAAACACGAGCCACATTTAGCCTTAGACGGTGGTGCAGATGGTTTAGACCATATTCGTCATTTAATCACAGTTTCCCCTGATTATTTGCGTCCTGGTGGCGTTTGGTTGGTGGAAATGATGGCGGGACAGGCAGAAACCGTGGCAGAATTGTTAGAAAATCATGGTAGTTATAGCAATATTGCCATTCATTCTGATTTAGCCGGAATTGAGCGTTTTGCTGTAGCTCGTAAAAATGTCTAAATCAGGGTTAGAAGCTTTAAAGGGTTTTTTGATATGTATATTGAGACTAAGAACAGCTTAACGGCTAACTTCAACTGCTTTTGACTCAATTATACTAGTTTCTTCTGCTATTTTATAGGTAACAATCGCTTTAACTTGATCCCTACCTATATAACCACTTTTATTAGTCAACTGCAAAACCACCTCAGAATTTTCTAAGGGTTTTAACTGAATTTCCTGGGGTGACTGCTGAAAACTTTGTAACTCTTCTTCATTTGATAAATTACGAATTTCCACTTTAGTAACCGTGACAGTTACAGGAGTTAATTGGGGATTTTCTAAACGTAAAAAGACCGAAGCAAAGCCAATATTCCGTTGAGGGTCAATAGGAACACCCAAAGGTGGTAAATTTTCTTCTCTAGCGATAAGAATTACTTTTTTTACTAAAGACTTATTACTATTCATTGTTGGTGCGGGTAAAGAATCAGACTGATAATTAGCATAAGTAGAGAGGACACCACAAGCAGTTATTGTCTCCACTAAACCCAATAAAATCACAAACCTGAGCAAAAATTGAATTTTCATTGCTTGCAAAAAAGCTGTGTTAAAAATCAGTCTTACTGAATTAGACTAGAAAAAGGAAAAATTACAATCTCAAACTTTGCGACTTTGCGGCTTTGCGCGAAACACAATTCATACTTTCACTCAACAAGGCATAAACATCAATATGTACAGATGAAGTATTCATCTGTACATATTGATTATGGAAATAAAATCCGCCAATGAGACTAGGTATTTGAGTATATGATATAAGCTCTAAGACTAGTCAACTCAGCCCAAGTTACATCAGCATGACTAGTTGCCCAAGGATTACGTAAATTAAACTTACCAGTTGTAGAATTGTAAGCAGTAATGGTATAGGCATGACTATTGTAAACACCATAGCCTCCCCCATTCACAAAACCAGCCGTTAATATCTGATTGGAATTAACCAAATTAATTAACTGAGTTTCATTCATATTCAGAATACTGTTGAAGGTTGAATTTAAACCTGTTACCTGCTTGATAACATAATCCATCCAACCACCTTCAATAGAACCGTAACCATTATTAACATTACTAGGACGACTCCAACCCGACTCTGCTAATTGAGCATAAGCTTTTTCTGCTAAGGCCACCCATAATTCGTTATTGGAATTATTGTATGACTGACCAGAACTAGCGTAAATTAGACTTCCAGAAGAATTAGTGGGTAGATAGTTATCGACCGTGACATAATTCGCTACACCATTATTGAAAAAGCGCACAGTGTAAGTATTATCGCCATTGTCAATAAACATATTTTGGATGTAATTAGGCTTCTCCATGGCAATAGAAGACAAAGTTGCTACATAATAGCAATCTCCCACCGCTCCCTGCTTAACATCATCAGCACTAATACCATTCTGGAACAAAGACCCACTCACCGCTCTATAAGTCTTAGTACCAGTATAAGAGCCACTGCCCTGATTAGCAATATCCCCCTCAGTCCGTAGGTCGGGGCGGTCAGTTCCTAAGAACCATTTACCCACAAGTTTCTCCATGTGGATATCACTGCTACCCGCATACAGATTACCTAAACTAGTCCGGGTAGTTCCTCCTCCTGTCCACCACTGATTTGCAGCATTCCCATTAACCACATAGTCCGAGAGAACCCGAACATAATCTTGCATGGTAAAGAGAGTTGCATTACTAACAATAGTCCGTAAATCAGTCAACTCATTGGCATCAATTACTGCATTATCTTTAGCGTCACGGAATAGAGCAATCATATCATTACGGCTCAAATTACCATCAGTTGCCAGACTACGAGTTAAAGTAATCAATTGAGCATCCTGAAGATTGGTACTAAACCAGTCTGTATTACCATCAAATGCTTGAATAGTAATGGCTTGATAGGAGACGTTGTTAGTTTCATCACTTTCAGTAATAGTGTTTCCATCATCAGCTTTAGCGAATAAGTAATAATTTCCAGCAGCTAAAGTTTTACCTAGGTTAACAGATGCGGACTCAGTACTAGATGAGCCAGATGTTAGAGCAATAACATCATCTAAACCTAGATAAGTATCACTACTATCTAAGGTTGTATCTGTGGATAGATAGAAGCCTGTGTAGTTAGCACCTGCATTTCCCGCACCTTGGTTTTTAATGTTGTAGGTGAAGTTGAGAGAAGTTCCTGCTGTTGCTGACGGGGCTGAAATGCTATTGATAATTAAATCTGGTTTTGGTGGTGCAACTACGGTAATTGCTTGATAGGAA
>Ga0315905_10002440_pt1 | contig 19558 bp, 17 predicted proteins | sample LakEriMetagenome_5_FD_203522 | JGI IMG/M metagenome (GOLD analysis project Ga0315905, IMG submission 203522) | Freshwater fungal communities from buoy surface, Lake Erie, Ohio, United States - Buoy 4 MA121 | ecosystem: Environmental > Aquatic > Freshwater > Lake | place: USA: Lake Erie, Ohio... | reverse complement strand
CAACTGAACCTGCGGTATTAAAGGCAGGTTTAGAAGCACTTGGTGGTCGAAGCGTTATCAACTCAGTTAATTATGAAGATGGCGACGGACCGACTTCTCGCTTTGCGCGAATTATGCCTTTGGTGAAAGAACACGGTGCATCTGTGGTCGCACTTACAATTGATGAAGAGGGTCAAGCACGAGATTGCGAATGGAAGTTGCGCGTAGCTCGCCGATTGATAAAAGACCTTAACGAAATTTGGCAGATGAATACCGGAGACATTCTGATCGACTGTCTCACCTTCCCAATCGCAACTGGTCAAGAAGAGACGCGACGAGACGGTATTGAAACAATCAATGCGATTCGCACCTTAAAGTCAGAATTTCCTGACGTGCAAACCACACTTGGAGTATCCAATGTCTCCTTTGGGTTAAATCCCGCCGCCCGTGTTGTGCTGAACTCGGTATTTCTACACGAATGCGTGGAAGCAGGTCTTGATTCAGCGATCGTTCATCCCTCAAAGATCACTCCATTAATACGTATTAACGAGCGTCAGAAAGAAGTTGCACTCGATCTGATCTATGACCGCCGAAAGTACGATGGCGATACCTGCATTTACGATCCCCTCACGGAATTTCTTCAGCTATTTGAAGGTGTTGAACTTGCCGCTTCACGAAACGTACGCGCCTCGGAACTTGCCGCGCTACCTCTTACCGAACGTCTGCAGCGCAGAATCATTGATGGCGAAAAAGTCGGCCTAACCGATGACCTGGAACTGGCAATGGCCGATGGCATTAAACCGTTATTGATAATTAATGACCACCTACTGGAGGGCATGAAGGTTGTTGGTGAACTTTTCGGAAAAGGCGAAATGCAATTGCCATTCGTTTTGCAAAGTGCTGAGGTAATGAAGACAGCGGTTGCATACCTAGAACCGTTTATGGAGAAGAGCGATGACGGCGGACGTGGAACCATGCTCTTGGCAACAGTAAAGGGCGACGTTCACGATATTGGTAAAAATCTTGTAGATATAATTTTATCTAACAATGGTTACACCGTTGTGAATATCGGAATTAAGCAAACTATCAATCAGATACTTGATGCAGCGCAGGCCTCCGATGTAGACGCTATCGGAATGAGCGGGCTACTCGTTAAATCCACGGTAATTATGAAAGAGAATTTGGAAGAGATAACCAATCGTGGTTTGGCCGAGAAGTGGCCGATCGTTCTCGGTGGTGCAGCGCTGACCCGCGCTTTTGTTGAGCAGGACTTGGCTGCAGTCTTTCCAGGTGAAGTTAGATATGCGCGCGATGCTTTTGAGGGATTGCGTTTAATGGATGCGATTATGGCGGTTAAGAAAGGTGTTCCAGGAGCTGCGCTTCCTGAACTTCGCGAACGCAAGGTGCCATTGCGCCCACAGAAGAGTCAAGAGTTAGTAATCGATACCAAACGTAGCGATGTAGCAAGTGATGTTGATGTTCCACCAGCGCCATTCTTCGGATCACGAATTATCAAAGGTGTTCCGCTGGCTGACTACGTAGGCATGCTCGATGAGAGAGCCCTATTTGTTGGTCAATGGGGACTTAAAGGCGCGCGCGGTGAATTCGATGCAATGGCAGAAAGTGAAGGACGACCACGTCTGCGCGCACTGCTAAACCAAGTCCAATCAAAAGGTTGGTTAAACGCCGCCGTTGTTTATGGTTATTTTCCTTGTTACAGCGAAGGTAATGATTTAGTTATCTTGCATCACGAGGGGGAGAAGAAGGGGCAGGAAAGAACTAGATTCTCATTCCCGCGTCAATCTCGTGACCGTCGCCTCTGCCTCAGTGACTTCTTCGCTAGCAAAGAGTCCGGTAAGACCGATGTTGTTGCCTTCCATGTTGTAACAATGGGATCTGAGATCAGCAAGGCAGCGGCCGAACTATTTGCGGCAAACAATTACCGCGAGTATTTAGAACTTCATGGATTATCTGTTCAGTTAACCGAAGCCCTTGCTGAACATTGGCACGCGCGCGTCCGAGAGGAATTTAAAGTTCGCGGAGATGACGCTGCAGATTTGCAAGGGATCTTAGACCAGGGATACCGCGGTTCTCGTTACTCATTTGGTTACCCAGCCTGCCCTAATCTTGAAGATCAAATCCAGCTATGTGAATTACTTGAACCAGGTCGTATCGGCGTGCAACTATCAGAGGAATTCCAGTTACATCCCGAGCAAAGTACATCTGCAATTATCGTGCATCACCCTGAAGCGAAATACTTTAACGCTAATTAGCCCTTTTACCACTTCGAAAGGTTTTGCCATGTTCCAGGCTGTTCTTTTTGACATGGATGGCCTCTTCATTAACTCTGAACCTGACTGGCACGCTGCCGAATTAGAAATGATGCGAGCCCATGGTTATGACTGGACTCCAGCGGATCAATTAAAGTGCTTAGGTGGCCCACTACAAAGGGTTACCGAATACATGTCACTCTGTCTCAACGGTGCAAAAACCCCCGAGCAACTAGGCGAATTAATTGTTGCGCAGATGCAGAAACGCATGTCGGGTAAAGTCTCGCTAATGCCAGGTGCGCTGGAGTTTTCACGAAAGTTAAGTAGCGCAGGAGTTCCGCAAGCCCTGGTCTCGGCCAGCCCGCGCCTGATCGTCGATGCGGTCTTGGTGGGAATGACCGAAAAGTTTTTTGCTTATTCGGTTGCAGCAGGTGATATCGAACGGACAAAACCTTTTCCGGATCCTTATCTGCATGCCGCAAAGTTGTTGGATGTGGATATCAAGCAATGTTTAATATTCGAAGATTCTCCGACTGGACTTACTGCGGCGAGAGCAAGTGGCGCATTTGTCGTTGGAATTCCCCATTTTGTCGAAGTAGCGGAGGAACCAAGGCTGAAGGTTGTTAAAAGTTTTGAAGATATAACGGAGGCGACTTTAGCGAATTGGTTTGAGATCAACCAACGTGAGCTGGGCAAATAGTCTTAAAGAAGCACCAATCGCATAAACGGGTTGGTCGCGGGCGGAATTCGTTACGTTCGATTGCGCGAAGAATATCTTCGGCGATGTCAAAGAGAATTTGTTCGGTTTCAATTAAATCTGCCTCTGTTGGAGCGCTTTTGACGAGTCGGGTATCGCCGAGATAAATCAGCTGCAGCAATTTAGGAATTACTCCGTGGTTCTTCCAATAGAGCAGGGCATAGACTCGTAATTGGAAGAGCGCTTTCTCTTCCCAACCTGGCTTCGGCGATTTCCCAGTCTTATAATCAACGATTCTTACTTCACCTGTTGGAGCAACATCTAGTCGATCAACATAACCGTGGAGATAAAGTTTCTCAGAAAGATCCATCTCCAGATGTAGTTCGCGATAAGTCGGCTCAAAGGTAGTTGGGGCTTCTAGCGTGAAGTAATTGCCTAATAATTCTTCGGCCCGTTTGAACCACGCGCCTTGATCCAAAACCAATTCAGCGATTGCAGGTTTTGCTTCAATCTGCGCTTGCCAACGACTGGGCAATAATTCGGTTGCTCGCGCAAGATCACGATCAGCTGCGGGTAATTCAAAGAGATCTTCCAGAATGGTGTGAATTAGTGTGCCGCGTTCTGCGTCAATGCTAGGTGGCTCAGGAAGTAAATCGATCGTTCGATATTTGTAGAGTTGCGGGCAGTTGTTGAAGTCGTTTATGCGGCTAGGGGAAAGGCGCAACTGGTCCATAAGGAAGGAAGATACAGCCTTTGCTCGGTTAACGCTTAGGATGCTCCTGTGCCAAAAGAATCCAAAGGTAAAGCCAGCAGCGCTGATCTGCGCAATCGTGGTTTCTTCGTGGCCGGTGATCGTGTGCAGTTAACCGATCAAAAGGGAAAGATTTATAGCATCACCATCACGCCCGGAAAAGAGTGGCACACTCACAAAGGCTGGATTGTCCACGATGATTTAATTGGTCTACCTGAAGGATCAGTTGTCAGCACTAGCGCAGGGCTGAAGTTCACCGCCTTTATTCCGCTATTGACTGATTACGTCCTTTCTATGCCGCGTGGTGCGACGATTGTTTATCCTAAAGATTCAGCGATGATTGTCGGTTTCGCGGATATTTACCCTGGTGCTCGAGTTTTGGAAGCTGGAGTTGGGAGCGGAGCGCTAACTCTCTCACTGCTTCGCGCTGTAGGTGCTAACGGTCATGTTCACTCAGTAGAACGACGCGAAGAATTTGCCGAAAATGCTAAGTCAAATATTGAGAATTACTTTGGGGGAGCGCCCGCTAATTGGTCGTTAGATATTGGATCGGTGCAAGAGAAAGAGTTCAGCGAAGATTTTGATCGCGTTATCTTAGATATGTTGGCACCCTGGGAATGTGTTGAATTCTCAGCGAAAGTACTTCGTCCTGGTGGGGTTTTTATGGCCTATGTCGCAACGACAACACAATTATCTGCGACAGCCGAGGCGTTGAAAAGCGACGGGCACTTCACTGAACCGGAGAGCTTTGAAAGCATGGTGCGTGGTTGGCATCACGAAGGTTTAGCAGTAAGACCGCAACAAAGAATGATCGGTCACACAGGTTTTCTCATTTTTGCAAGACGAATGGCACCTGGTGTCGAAGTCCTAGCGCGTCGCAGGAGACCTGCGAAAGGTGCATACGGTGTCGCGGAAGACTGAGCGCCTGGTAAATCTGACCATAGCCTTACTTGCTACAAAGCGTTACATCACAAAATCTGAGATTTTTCGTACTGTCGATGGTTATGAAGGCAGCGATGAGAGCAAAGAGCGAATGTTTGAACGCGATAAAGATGATCTTCGAAATCTCGGAATTGAGATTGAGGTAGGCACATTTGATCCGTTATTTGAAGATGAGACTGGTTACCGAATCAAGCCAGAAAATTATCAATTTCAATTAGGCGAAGTAAACGCGCAGGAAATTACCTTGCTCTCGCTTGCGGCAGAAGCCTGGCGCGGAGCTTCAATGGGCCAATCAGCTTTGAGCGCCCTGAATAAACTCCACGCAATCGGCATTGAAAGCGATTCAGAGTTACTTTTAGATCTAGCCCCTGCAATTATTAACCAAGACGAAAATTTAGCGATAGCAATTTCGGCAATTACCTCAAAGACATTGCTCTCTTTCTCCTATTTAAATGAGGAATTGCAGCCACAAAGTCGCGCGTTAGAGCCATTTGCCGTGACATCTCGTTATGGTCATTGGTACATATTTGGAAATGATCTAGATCGCAAAGCGAATCGTCTCTTTCGCTTAGATCGAGTCTCGGGGGATTTGAAGTTACAAGGAAAATCTTCCGCCTTTGAAATTCCTTCTGATCTTGATGTAAATAGCGCTTTTGCAACTGCTTCAGGGGCATCTCACGCAATTATTTTTCTCAGAGATGGTCGTGGATTGAATCTACGTAGTCGCGGTTCGCAAAGCGCTGCGACGAGCGCGCCAGCTGGGTGGCAAGAGTTCAAGATGGAGTTTCGTGATCACGAACGTTTCATTGAGGAGATCCTTTGGTATGGCAACGATGTAATCGTTTCAGAACCGGCAGATTTACGAATCGAAATTCTCAACCGATTGCGAGTGGGGGTTGTGACCTATGGCTAAAACGCAATCCACACCAGTTGAGAAAGCGGCGCGACTTCTAGATCTAGTGCCCTTCATTTCAACACATCAAGGCATCGCTCTCAGTGAGCTAGCAGAGGAATTCAACCTCTCAGTGAGTGAATTGTTGAGCGATCTTAATACTTTATGGATGTGTGGACTTCCGGGCTACACCCCATTGGAACTTATAGACCTTGAATTTGAATCGGGGTATGTGAGTATCCGAAACGCTGAAGTTCTGCAAAGAGTTCGTCTCCTCACCAAGCAGGAGTTAGTAATTATTCTTCTTGGTTTAGACATTCTTCGAAGCTCACTGGATCCAAAGCGTGAAGATTTACAAGCTGCTATCTCTGGTTTAACGAGAAGAATTAAAGAGATTGTTGGAAATGTGGCGACCGCCTCGCCGATAGTTGATTCGACACATCGCGCAATAATTACACAGGCCATCGCAAGCAGAATGGATTTAACGGTTAAATACCATTCAACAATTCGCGATGCGGTTGCAGAGCGTGTGATCACACCGCTTGAGTTATCACTTGATCTTGGATTTGAAGTTCTGAATGCCTACTGTCAGAGCGCAGAAGGCTTCCGTACTTTTCGATTAGAAAATATGAGATCTGTAGAATTGGCGGGTTCTTCGGTTAACGTTTCTGAGCCAAGTGATCCTTCCGATTATCAATGGCAGTTGCTGATCAAATCACGTTTTCGCACCTCATCAGAGAGATTTAGGTCTACTTATAAGCCGCGAGAATCTTCTGCGGGGGAGCAGGTGACGGTGAACTCCTTTAGTCAAGACTGGTTGTTGCGCAATGCTGTGAGCACTCTGGCCTCGGTTGAGGTGCAACTTCCCGTCTCGGCGAGATCGCTGATTGCCGAGAAATGCCAGCAAACTTTAGAGTTGTATGAAAACTGGGTTTTCCCCAACTAGCGGTGATGCGCTGAGGCGGGCCTATGCGCTACCTTTTAGCCATGCCTTTTCTACGCGAACCGAGTCACATTCTCTTACTTCTGATCGTGGTCATCATTCTCTTTGGTGCTAAGCGACTTCCAGATTCAGCGCGATCACTAGGTCGTTCTCTCCGCATCTTCAAGAGTGAGATGAAAGATATGAAGAACGATGATAAGAATGAGAATAAGGACGATACTGACGGCTCTGCCGCTCGTTAACCGCTATGGCGACCTCCGTCGGCGGTCGTATGCCGCTATTAGAACATCTCCGGGAATTTCGTAAACGAGTAGTTCGTTCCGCATTTGCGATCTCTCTTGGCTCGGTTATTGGATGGTTTTTTTATAACGAGATAATCACTAAATTAGCTGAGCCGGTTTGTGATCTTAGAGCCGCTCAAGTGAGTGGAGCTGAGAATTGTGGGGCTCTCTACATCAATGGTGTTTTAGGTCCACTTAATCTGCAAATAAAGGTTTCTATTCTGGCGGGATTAATTATTACCGCGCCTATCTGGCTCTATCAACTTTGGGCATTTATCGCCCCCGCTCTTCATCGAAGAGAGAAGAAGTACTCAGTTTACTTTCTCATCGCAGCAACTCCGTTTTTTGCAGCCGGAACTTATCTCGGTTACTCAATTCTTCCAGTTGCAGTTCGCGTTCTTTTTGGATTCACCCCAGATGCGCTTAACAACTTAGTTAAGTTCGATGATTATTTAGATTTTGTAATGCGCGCCATTCTTCTCTTTGGTATCGCATTTGAACTGCCGGTCTTCTTGGTTACCTTCAATCTAATTGGTTTTCTAAGCGGAATGGCAATTCTTAAACCTTGGCGTATTTGGGTCTTTGCCATAACGCTTTTCGTTGCCGGTTTTACCCCGAGCGCTGATCCACTTTCAATGGCTGCTCTTGCGCTTCCATTAATTGGTTTTTATCTAATTGCTGGATGCATCGCCTTATTAAACGATCGCCGACGAGCTAAAAAGAACGCGCTCTCCGAGGAAATCTAGTTTTATGTGGGCGGTTGTAATAAATCCTGTCTCAGGATCTGGGAAAGGTGCGATTTTAGGAACCGAAACAGCAGGTTTCTTCTCCGAGAAGGGGTTGCCATATCAAATCATTACGGCGACATCGGCTGATAAGTTAAGAGTTAATCTCGCAGAGTTCCTAGATAAAAACGTCAGTTCAATTGATGGCGTAATTGCTGTTGGAGGAGATGGGTTAGTCCATTTGGTTTTGCAAATGGTCGTGCCGCGAAACATCCCTTTCACGGCGATACCAGCGGGGACAGGAAATGATTTTGTACGTGCGCTTGGATGGAACTTAGAAGATATAAAAACTCAGTTAAACGCCGTCGTCTCAAAACCACCATCCGCACTTGATCTTGGTCTAGTCGACTCAGAATGGTTTGGGGCGGTTCTATCAACTGGCTTTGATTCGGTCGTCAATGAAAAAGCAAACACTTTGAAATGGCCAAAGGGACCGAATAAGTACAACCTCGCTATAGCAATGGAATTGCCAAAATTCAAACCTTTGAAATATACGATTGAGTTAGATAGCCAGGTTATTGAAACCGAAGCAATGCTGATAGCCGTTGGTAATGGCCACAGCTACGGCGGTGGAATGAAAGTTTGTCCAGATGCAGTTATGAATGATGGACTATTTGATGTGATGGTGCTTCGTCCGGTTAGTAAAGTTGAATTCGTTCGGGTCTTCCCAACAGTTTTCAGTGGAAAGCACGTTGCACATAAGCAAGTTGATATCTATCAAACCAAGCGGGTATCGCTAAATGCCTCTGCAATTGCCTATGCTGACGGAGAAAGAATCGGTGGACTTCCAGTTCGCGCTGAATGTATCGCGGGCGCTGGACTATCGTGGACCCCATGACTACACCCGCCGCCAAATACGCCGCGGCCAAGTCTCGCAGTAAGCATCAAGTGACCTCTGATTTCATTGCCCAGTTTGATTTCGCCTTTGATCAGTTCCAAATCGAGGCTTGCCACGCGGTGGAGAGTGGTCACGGAGTTCTAGTTGCCGCACCAACCGGGGCCGGAAAGACTGTGGTCGGTGAGTTCGCCGCTTTTCTAGCGCTTCGCAACGGAAAAAAATGTTTTTACACAACACCGATCAAGGCTTTGTCTAACCAAAAATTCCAAGAATTTGTTTCTCGCTTTGGTGAAGAGAAGGTTGGGCTTTTAACTGGTGATACCAATATAAATTCAGATGCCGACATTTTGGTAATGACGACTGAGGTTTTGCGAAACATGCTTTATGCCAACTCAACCACTCTGGTTAATTTGGGATCGGTAGTTATGGATGAAGTTCATTACCTTGCCGATAAATTTCGCGGAGCTGTGTGGGAAGAAGTACTGATTCACTTGATGGAATCTGTGCAGGTTATTTCTTTATCAGCCACCGTATCCAATGCCGAAGAGTTCGGAGAGTGGTTGGGCGAAGTGCGGGGAGAAACCGAGGTAATCGTCAGCGAGCATCGACCTATCCCGCTCTATCAACACGTTCTTATCAACTCCTCCCTTATTGATCTTTTTAGCCAACCTGGAAAAATCAATCCGGAGATATTGGCGCTAGAACGCGAAGCTTTGCGAAAGGTTCGTATACCGAGGAACCGACGCGAACAATGGGGTGCGCAAGAGTCGCGGTTATCGCGAGCGGAAATTATTGAAAAGTTGCAACGCGAGAATCTACTTCCGGCGATCACATTCATCTTTTCTCGCATGGGTTGTGATGCCGCAGTTAAGCAATGTTTATCTGCCGGTTTAAAGTTAACTAACACCGAAGAGCGCGCCGAGATTCTGGCAACGGCAGAGAGATTCACCGCGAACCTGCCTGAAGAAGATCTTGAAGTTCTTGGGTATCGCGAATGGATTACAGCGTTAGAGCGAGGGATAGCCGCGCATCACGCTGGATTATTGCCGAGTTTTAAGAATGCAATTGAAGATCTCTTTCAAAGGGGATTAGTCAAAGCTGTTTTTGCAACGGAAACTTTGGCTCTCGGAATAAATATGCCGGCGCGAACCGTGGTCTTAGAAAAATTAACCAAGTGGAATGGTGAGGCTCATGTTCCGATCACTCCGGGGGAGTACACGCAGTTAACTGGCAGAGCTGGTCGACGCGGTATCGATATTGAAGGAAATGCAGTTGTGCAATGGTCACCTACTGTTGATTCGGCTACCGCAGCAGGCTTGGCATCAACGCGCACTTATCCACTGCGCTCTTCGTTTACACCAACTTACAATATGGCGATAAATCTCATTGCACGTTTTGGACGAGAACGTGCGCACGGAAGCCTGGAATCATCGTTTGCACAATTCCAAGCTGATCGCGCGGTAGTAAGCTTGGTAAGACAAATCAAAAAGAATGAATCAGCTCGGGATGACTTAATTGAAAGCGCTAAATGTCACTTGGGTGATTTTGAAAGTTATGCGCTCCTACGCTCTGAAATTAAGGAGTTAGAGAAGTTGCTTTCAAAGCGAGATGGACGCAAGACTTTCGATAATCGCCAGCGCGCACATATGGAAGGCGAGATAGATAATCTGCGCCGAAGCTCGCGAAATCACGCTTGCCATCCGTGTAATGATCGCGAAACTCACGCACGATTTGCAGAGAGGGCGGAACGCCTGGCTCGAGAATCGGACGGGCTGCGCGCTCGTGTGGAAAATAGAACAAACGTTATTGCAAAAACATTTGATCGAATCTGTGATGTATTGACGCACTTGGGTTACATCGAAGGCGAGAAGCCACTTGCCCAAGGACAGATCCTCGCCAAGATTTATGCTGAGTCTGACTTACTCTTGACTGAAACGATTCGCGCCGGAATTCTAGATAACCTCTCAGCACCGGAGCTTCTTTCTGTTGCATCTTCGATGATTTTCCAATCTAGATCACGCGAAGATTACGCTCCTAAGATGCCACATCAGAACGTTGCTAACGCACTGGCAGAAATCACCCGACTTTGGGCCAAACTTGAAGCAATTGAAAATGATTTCGATGTGAATACTCAGAAGGAACCAGATTTTGGTTTTGCTTATATCTCCTATAGATGGGCACAGGGCAATTCACTTACCAATGTGTTAAAGGGCAGCGATATGTCAGTCGGAGATTTTGTCCGTTCAACAAAGCAATTGATGGATTTACTGATGCAGATAGCAGGTGCAAGTGAAGCGCTTCGCCCAGTTTGTAGAGAGGCGATCAAGCGTTTAGATCGCGGGGTGGTTTCATATATGGTTGACGACTTATGACCCTAATGCTGCTCGATAGCGCTTCGCTCTGGTATCGCGCTTATTACGGAATGCCCGACACAATGTTGGCACCTGATGGCACACCGGTAAATGCGATCCGCGGATATTTAGATATGACTGCGCGCTTAATAACTATGTACTCACCAAAGCGAATTGTTGCCTGCATTGAAGGGGATTGGCGTCCTTCTTGGCGGGTAGAACTTTTTCCGGATTACAAAGCTAATCGTTTAGAAGAAGATGGTGAAGGCGAAGAAGAACCCGATTTGCTAACTCCACAGATCCCAATTCTTTTAGATTTACTTGATGAGTTTGGAATTCCAATGGTCGGTGTAGATGATTACGAAGCCGATGATGTAATGGCGACATTTGCCGTAAGGGAAAAGGGGCCAATCCGAATTGTTACGGGGGATCGTGATCTCTTTCAGTTAGTTGACGATAAGCGCGATGTAAAGGTTGTCTACTTGGCAAAGGGTTTATCCCAACACGATTTGGTTGACACTGCCTGGGTAGCGCGTAAGTACGCGATTCCGGGAGATCGTTACGCACTATTTGCAATGTTTCGCGGTGATCCATCAGATGGTCTTCCGGGAGTTCGAGGAATTGGCGAAAAAGGTGCGGCTCTCATCGCAAATCACTTCGCAGATGTAGACCAAGCGTTGCAGGGTGCCCACGCGGCACACGAAGCGTTGTCGCCAGCGCTGGCTAAGAAAATCATCGCTGGCACAGATTATTTAAAGATTGCTCCTACCTTGGTTCACTGCGCTACAGATGTCGCTCTTCCATCACTTGATATCGCAATGCCAAAAGCTCCAGCTGATCTTTCAAAAATATATGAGATTAAAGAACGTTATGGTCTGGGGGCTAGCGTAGATCGATTGATAGCGGCGTTGAAATGGTGATGATCGCAATCTCGGCATTTCTTGCTAGCGCAGCTTTCGCTCCAATTGGAATTTGGTACCTTGGAGTTATTGGGTATTCGCTCTTTCTCCGGAAAATATCTAAGTCACATAGCCATTTATGGCACGCCTTTGCATTCGGCTTAATTTATAACGCAATTGTTTTGCATTGGTCTGGAAAATTTGTCGGAGCAGTGCCTTGGCTCTTGCTCTCATTACTGCAAGCACTTTTCTATATTCCAGTCGGAGCCGCGGCTAAGCGGTGGGGTTCAATTAGGTTAACAATCGCCGTTTTACTAATTATGGAGGAGATCCGTTCAGTATTTCCATTTGGTGGTTTTGGCTGGACTCGCATCGCTTTTAGCCAAATTGAGTCACCGGCGGCCGCCTTCTTGCCGTACGGGGGAGTGCTCGCACTTTCTGCGCTAACTCTTGTTTTCGCTGCCCTTATCTCCAGATTCAGATTCGGTAGCCTTGTTAAATTGCTCCTAATAATTATCGGGCTCGGTCTTATTCCGGCGAATCCGCAGGGGAGTGGCTCGGTTAAGTTGCTGGCAATTCAGGGCAATACACCTAGCGTCGGTTTAGATTTCAATTCGCGCGCTCAAGCAGTTTTCAATCTGCATCGTGATGCAACCTACAAATACGCAACAGGAAGTTATGACGCGATTATTTGGCCTGAGAACGCAATAGATATCGATCCCGATTTATATCCAAACGTTGCCGCAGATATCAAAAAGCTCACTCGTGAAAAGCAAATACCGCTGATCGCTGGAGTTGTTCTAAAGCGTGATGTATCACCGGTTAATGCATCCGTTTTATACAACTCCGAATCAGGAGCGGTCAGCACCTACATAAAGCGCGGCTTGACCCCATTCGGAGAATTCATGCCGCTGCGAGGATTGGCCGAATTTATATCGCCGTTTGCCGCCTCAGTTGTTGATTTTAAGCCTGGCAGTGAACTGGTAACGCATCAAGTTGCTGGCGCTGCACTAGGTCCCATTATTTGCTATGAAATTATCAATGATCAACTTGTTGCAGAGATGAGTTCAAATTCCGATGCTCTCATTGTGCAGACTAATAGCGCGACCTTTGCCGGTACTTCAGAAAGTCGACAACAATTGGCGATAACTCGTGTTCGCGCCTTGGAGTATTCAAGGAGCGTTTTAAGTGTGTCAACTATAGGAATTTCCGCATTTATCAACAGTAATGGCGTAGTTACTCAGATAACACCAGAGGATATTCAGACTTCCTTAACTGGTGATCTATTCCTTAATGATCACAATACTTTTGCAAGTAAATGGGGAGGGGCGGAAAAAATTGCAATCCTACTTTTCTTCCTTCTTCTAGGCCGAAAGCGGTTATCAGAATGAGAAAGATGGTTGTACTAATACCAACCTTTAATGAAGCTTCAACCATAGTTGAACAACTCAAGAAATTGGAAACGTACAGAAGAGGCAGTAAAAATGAGATCGGCGTTCTTGTTATAGATGATAATTCTCCAGATGGAACCGCAGATTTAGTCGACAATTTGCAACTACCTTGGGTACAAGTGCTACGTCGTCCATTTAAGGCTGGTCTTGGTGCTGCCTATCGCGCTGGGTTTACTAAAGTTTTGGAAGATGATGCCTATACACATGTGATAACTATGGATGCAGATGGCTCACATCGCGTCGAGGATTTGCCTTCACTAATTGTGGCAATAAAACCAGGAAGATCAATCACTTTAGGAACGCGCTGGATGCCAGGTGGCAAGGTTATAAATTGGCCTAAAAGTCGTCAGTTGATCTCAAAAACCGGCACGAAGTACGCAAAACTTGCATTGAGAATCGATTTAAATGATTTAACTGGTGGATATCGAATTTATAGCGCCGAGTTACTTAACGCTTTAAACCTTAAAGATATGCAAGCTACTGGTTACTGTTTTCAAATTGAAATGGCTATGGCTGCCGATTTAGCTGGCGCAGTTGCAACAGAAGTTCCAATTACCTTTGTTGAGCGGACAAATGGTGTTTCAAAGATGACGAAATCAATTGTCATAGAAGCGCTTATTCAGATAACCCGCTGGGGCATAGTGCGCAGGTTTAGACCTAACGCCGATAAGTTGCATTATGTTAAGTAACCTTAAATTCACCCATCCCCGCGCAAACTGAGCCTGTATTAGGAGCTATAAGCGTCTATAGGAAGGCAGGAACAGACCAAATTGCGGTCTCCGTGGGCGCCGTCAATGCGTGAAACTGGTGGCCAATACTTCATTCGAGAACCGATCGATTCACCTGGCACAAGGCCATCAAGGGCGACCGGATATCCGCCAGTTTCACGACTGTATTTACGGTCCCATTCGCTGGTGACAACGGTCAATGCGGTGTGAGGCGCGTGCCTTAGCGCTGAGTCTTCGATAGCAATTTTGCCGTCAATAACTTCTTGAATTTCAGTGCGAATGGAAATCATCGCGTCAATAAAACGGTGTATCTCGGAGATGCTCTCTGATTCGGTTGGTTCAATCATCAGCGTACCTGCTACAGGAAATGACATTGTCGGTGCGTGGAATCCATAATCCATCAACCGCTTTGCAATGTCATCAACACTAACGCCTGAATCTTTAGTCAATCCGCGAATATCTAGGATGCATTCGTGCGCAACTCGATCATTATTTCCAGTGTAAAGAATTGGGTAGGCATCTTTTAGTCGAGCTGCAATGTAATTAGCTGAAAGAATCCCAACTTGAGTGGCGTGAGTTAACCCTTCTCCCCCCAGCAAGCGAATATAAGCCCAAGAAATCGGCAGAATATTTGCTGATCCAAAAGGCGCTCCAGATATTGGTCCAGGACCCGTTTCAGGTCCAGCAGATGCATCCATTGGGTGATTGGGAAGGAATGGCGCAAGGTGTGCACGTGCAATTACCGGACCAACTCCAGGTCCTCCCCCTCCATGAGGGATTGCAAATGTTTTATGAAGATTTAAATGCGAAACATCCGCGCCAAATTTTCCAGGTTGGGCTACGCCAACTAGGGCATTTAGATTTGCGCCATCAACATAAACTTGCCCGCCTGCATCGTGAATGAGTGCGCAAATTTCGGATACTGCTGCTTCAAATACGCCGTGAGTTGATGGATAGGTGATCATCAGTGCAGCTAGCGCTTCTCCGTGTTCAGAAATCTTCGACTTGATATCTTCAATCGAAACATTTCCATCTTCATCACATTCAATGACGACTACTTGCATGCCAGCCATAACAGCAGAGGCAGCATTTGTGCCGTGCGCACTTGATGGAATTAAACATATCTTGCGACCCTGATCTCCACGAGAATCGTGATAATTGCGAATTGCTAGTAGTCCGGCGAATTCACCCTGACTGCCAGCATTAGGCTGCAAAGAGACCGCGTCGTAGCCTGTAATTGTCACTAGCCATTCTGATAGCTGCTCAATTAATTTACGCGACCCGCGGGTTTGATCAGCAGGAGCAAAAGGATGAAGAGTTGAGAATTCTGGCCAAGTAACCGCTTCCATTTCAGTTACTGAATTCAATTTCATCGTGCAAGAACCTAGAGGAATCATTGTGCGATCCAAGGCTAGATCTTTATCTGCCAAATTTCGCAGATAACGCATCATTCCAGTTTCACTGTGATTGGAGTTGAACACCGGATGGCTTAGGAAAGTACTCGTCCTCTTAAACTTTTCAGGAATAGCCCCAGGATTTGTATCAGCGAAGCCGAATATCTCGAGAACATCTGCGAATAACTCTTCTGTAGTCTCTTCGTCAAAAGCCACGCGAATTTCGGTCTTGCTAACCTTCGCAAAGTTAATTCCTTTGGCAGTTGCTTTCTTGTGGATTGCATCTGCATCAGCAACGACGATATGGACGGTATCGAAAACAACATCCTCACGATTACCGTTAGCCGCGTGTAAGCGAGCCGCAAAGTCATTTACTCTCTGAGCGATTCTGCGCAAGCCATCTGGGCCGTGCCACATTGCATAGAAGGCGCTCATATTGGCAAGCAAAACTTGTGCAGTGCAAATATTTGAAGTCGCTTTATCTCGTCGAATGTGTTGCTCGCGGGTTTGCAGCGCCAATCTAAACGCAGGTTTTCCAGTTGCATCAATGCTCTGTCCAACTAAACGACCCGGCAAAGAACGTTCTAGCCCATTACGAACAGCGAGGAAGCCCGCATGTGGTCCACCGAATCCCATTGGAACACCAAAGCGTTGTGATGTACCGACCGCAATATCGGCTCCCCACTCCCCTGGCGCTTTCAGTAGCGTTAGTGCGAGAAGATCAGTTGCTGCGATAACTAGTGCGTCTCGTGAATGTGCGTACTCTGCAAAGCTGGCGTAATCAATAACCGTTCCAGTTGTATCTGGATATTGCAGCAGCGCTCCGAAAAATTCACCATCAAATCCATCACGAACTACGTGTCCAGAGTCAACTTCAACAACTTTAATTCCAAGTGGCTTTGCTCGAGTTAACACCACAGCTTTTGTCTGCGGATGAACATGCTCTTCAATCAAAAAGACGGCGTCATCACTTAGGTTTGAAGCGCGCCGAGCAAGGGTCATAGCCTCAGCTGCGGCAGTACTTTCATCAAGCATTGAAGCATTGGAAATCGATAAACCGGTTAATTCGCAGATCATGGTCTGAAATGCAAAGAGAGCTTCGAGACGACCCTGCGCAATTTCAGGTTGATAAGGCGTGTAAGCGGTGTACCAAGATGGATTCTCGAGAACATTTCGTTTAATTACCGGCGGAACGATTGTGCCGTAGTAGCCAGTTCCTATTAGCGATCTAAAAACTTTGTTCTCTAAGGCGATAGAACGAAGTTCGGCAATAACTTCTACTTCACTCTTTGGCGCAGATAGAACCTGGGAAAGTTCGGTGGCGATACGAATATTAGATGGAACGACATCTTGCATAAAGGCGCTAAGGTCCTTATATCCGAGTACTTTAAGCATCTGCATCTCATCCGCAGAGGTCGGACCGATATGGCGAGTTGAAAACTTCTCGCTCTCGTAAACCATTACCGCTCCCCTAGTTTGAATTAGGGATGGTTCCCTAAATTGATCTGTAGGGGAAGGATAAGTGTATTAGGCGCCTTTCGCCTTTCGACGTAATGAAAGCTCGTCGTTACTTGCAACACCTGCTGGATTAACAGTCTCTCCATTGATCTCACCTTGCAGCGTTGCGAGAGAACCCTCAACCTCATGCCAAACTTTACCCACGGCGATACCGAAAACTCCTTGACCACCTTGCAGTAGGTCAACAATCTCATCAGCGCTGGCACATTCGTAAATTGACGCGCCATCACTCATCAGCGTAATGCTTTCTAATTCTGTTACACCGCGACTGCGAAGATGATTAACTGCAGTGCGGATATTTTGCAATGAGATTCCCGCATCCAATAAACGCTTAACGATTTTCAAAACCAAAATATCGCGGAAGCCATAAAGACGAGCTGTGCCAGAACCGCTCGCAGTGCGAACGCTTGGTTCAAGCAAACCGGTACGTGCCCAATAATCTAATTGACGATAAGAAATACCTGCAGCAGAACAAGCAGTCGCACCGCGATAGCCGATTTCATTCTCTTGATCTGGCGCAACTGGGGAGGTCACGTTTGCTCGATTCTCTTGGGGAGGGAGTTCTTATAGTCAAAGGTTACGAGCAGAAAGGCTCTGGAACAACGACCGACACGGGGCAAACCTCAAGTAGAGAGTGAGACTTTTGCGCTGCTATCCGGCGAAGTCTTCGGGGTTGATCTGATCCAGGAACTCGCGGAACCGCTCCAGTTCTACATCTGAGCCGGCCTCACCGCCCGTTCCTAGGCCGATCTCACCATCGCCAAGCAGACGTTCTGGGATATCAATTCCAACTTCGTCGAGCAAGTCCGAGTCAGCGAGGATATTGCTCTTAGTGCGAAGTGCGATTGCGATCGCGTCCGATGGCCGGGCACTGATTTTTAGGACGGTGCCACTATCGGTTCGTACCTGGAGCTCGGCATAGAAGATTCCATCTTTTAGTTGAACAACTTGCACCGCTGTCATAGTCAGATCAGCAGCCTCAAGAATATTTGCAATCAGATCGTGCGTTAGTGGCCGCTGGGCGACCATCCCTTGTTGAGCAAAGGCGATTGCAGTCGCCTCAACTGCTCCCACCCAGATGGGTAGGAATCTTGAACCATCGACTTCTTTTAGAAGGACTATTGGTTGATTGGACGGCATCTCAATGCGAACGCCGACAATCTCCATATTCACCATCATTATTAAAGAGCCTCGCCTGGTTTAAGAAATTAGCGAGGACGGTTTAGACCGGCACGCACCAAAGATGCATGTAAGCGAACCGATAGAGATGCGATCTGCTTCTGAACTTCTTCGGCACGGGCCTTTGAGTCCGCGCTCTTCTGGCGATTAATTGGCGTAATGACTTGCTCGATTAGCCCAATCTCGCGGTCAGCGGCGGATTTAAAAGAGCGAAGGTGTCTTGCTTCAATTCCAAAGCTCGCCATTTCGGCAACAGCAGTTGCAACAGCCAAGGCATCGTTATCGTAATGACGACCGCGAAGTGCGATAAAACCAAATGATTCAAGCTCAACCAATTGGTCATCCTTTAGCCCGCTCGCCTTTAAGAGCTCTTCACGAGATAGGCGTAGATCAGATGTTGCACCAAAAGATTCCGGTGATGAATCGCCATCTATGGTGGCCAGAGTCGGACGAGGTGCGGCTACTCCCCCATTTGCCGCCGGCTCAAGTCCGCGGTCTAGCGCTTCAAGATTCTCTTTGATGACGCGAAGTGGAAGGTACTGATCTCGTTGAAGCAAGAGTACATAACGAAGACGATCAAGGTCTGCGGCGGTAAATTTGCGGTAACCAGATGGCGTACGTTGCGGCTCAATAAGACCTTCAGACTCAAGGAAGCGAATCTTGGAGATTGTTATATCTGAAAAATCTCCTCGCAACTTGGTAAGGACTTCGCCGATGCTCAGATACGCGCGTGCTGGAACGCTCATTTAGTACTCCCCTGATTAGTAATTATTTGGATTTACGTGCTGATATAAAAATTAGATGAAACTTTCCAATCTGAATCTCATCACCGCAGTTAAGTGGTGATGACTTAAGAGATTCGTTATTGATATAGGTGCCATTAAGGCTGCCTAAATCAGTAAGTGCAAAACCTGAACCGCTACGTGCAATCACAGCGTGAGAGCGCGATACGGTCACATCATCAAGAAAGATCTCACTCTCAGGTGAACGTCCGATAGATGCGCTCTCTTGTGCAATCAAATAGCGAGAGCCCTTATTTGCGCCACGATGAACAACCACCATCGCTTTGTCGGGACCGCCATTTAGAACCGCGTCAATTGCTGATTTATCCGCTTCGGCTAGTGATGACAGAAGGGCGTTTAACGCGCTTTGGGGGGATGCATCGACTACCGATCTCAAACCGAGGTGGAGAGTGCTAGTAAGTTCGTTATTCTGTGAAACGTTCTCCATAGCGGCTCTCCTTTCGCCTTGAAATCCTGGACAGGTTCAACTTCTACCTGAGGCTGACATTAGGGTGAGAGCGGTGAGAAATCAAGCGGAAATCAGAAGAAAATGAGTGCTGAAATTACAGAAATTTACGCGGTAATTTGACGGTACTGCTCTGGCGATAGTAAGCAAACCGGCGCAGTTTCCACCTGAATTTCAGCCAACCAACCGGAACCGTAGGGATCCGAGTTAATTGTTTCTGGCGATTGCCCAAGTGATTCGTTGATTGAAACGATCTTGCCACTCACTGGTGCGAAGATTTCTGAAACGCTCTTTGTTGATTCAACTTCGCCGCAAACTTTATCTGCGGTTACGCTTTCACCAACTTTTGGAAGCTGCACATAGACGATATCTCCAAGTGCGCCTTGTGCGTAGTCGGTAATTCCCATACGGA
>Ga0315905_10002439_pt1 | contig 19559 bp, 14 predicted proteins | sample LakEriMetagenome_5_FD_203522 | JGI IMG/M metagenome (GOLD analysis project Ga0315905, IMG submission 203522) | Freshwater fungal communities from buoy surface, Lake Erie, Ohio, United States - Buoy 4 MA121 | ecosystem: Environmental > Aquatic > Freshwater > Lake | place: USA: Lake Erie, Ohio... | reverse complement strand
GTTCGGGCAAGACCACGCTTTTGAATCTTCTGTCCAATCTGATTCCCGAAGGCGAGCGGGTCATCACCATCGAGGACTCCGCTGAGCTCAGCTTGCAGGGCACACATGTCGTGAGCCTCGAGGCACGTCCGCCCAACCTTGAGCAGCGCGGCGAGGTGACGATTCGGGATCTGGTTCGCAATGCGCTACGCATGCGCCCCGATCGCATCGTGGTCGGTGAGTGTCGCGGGGCCGAGGCCCTTGACATGCTGCAGGCCATGAACACCGGGCATGACGGGTCATTGACGACCTTGCATGCAAACAGTGCTCGTGATGTCACCTCCCGACTGGAGGTTCTTTGCCTGATGGCAGGCATGGACTTGCCGGTGCAGGCGCTGCGAGAGCAGATTGCATCGGCGATCGACCTGATCGTGCATCAGGCCCGATTCGCCGATGGCGTACGTCGAATCACCACCATTGCCGAGGTGACGGGCATCGAGTCCGGACGGGTTCAGATGCAGACGATCTTCGACTATCAGGCCGATCTTGGGTTTACAGCCTGTGATGTTGTGCCGAACTTCTACGAAGAACTGACTCGAGGCGGAGCAGTGCTCGACCTGTCGGTCTTCGACAGCCAGGGGAGACGGTGAGCATGGTGGTCCTGTTCCTGGTGGCCTGTGCCGTCTTTCTGGCGGTGGCCTGTGCCGCAATGCTCTTTCATGAGTCCATGCGGGTTGCCTTGCGTTTATGGACCGAGCGATTCCGTCTCGATATGGGCGATCGACTGGGCGAACAGTTCGTTGCCATCAATGTCGCCCGGGGTCTGCAGATCCATGCCGTGTCGGTGGTTGTCATGGCCTTCGCGGGCGGTGTCTGGACTGGCCAGTGGCAATGGGCGCTGGTCATTGGCGCATTCGCAGCGGTAGCGCCCGTTGCACTGTCTCGATGGTTCATTGCGCAACGGATGCGGCGACTGTCGTCTCAATGGCCGGATGCACTGACTCTGCTCGGAGCAGGATTGCGTTCGGGTGCGAGCCTGACGCAGGCCATGGGCCAGGCCTGCCGCGAATTGCCCGCCCCCTGCGGGCAGGAGTTGGCTTTGTGCCTTCGTGAGCAGCGCATGGGTGTGCCGCTCGAGACTGCGCTGATGCAACTCGAACATCGGGCACCCAGTGAGGGATTGTCCTTGTTTGTCTCGGCGGTTCGCATTTCACAGGAAACGGGTGGCCAATTGGCCCAGACCCTGGATCGTCTGGCCGACACGCTGCGCCGCAAGGCCGCACTCGAGGGACGCATCGATGCCCTGACGGCCCAGGGGCGGTTGCAGGGCTGGGTCATGGTGGGTTTGCCCTTTGCGGTTGGCGCAGCGCTTTTTCTGATCGAACCCCAGGCCATGCAGGCCTTGTGGACCACCTGGCCTGGCCAGCTGCTGATGGCAACGGTGGCTGTCCTGGAGGCCTGCGGACTTCACTTCATTCGCCGTATTACCGAGGTTCAGGTCTGATGAAGCCCGATCTGGTTCTCTTGCTCGCGCTGGCGATGGGAGGTCTGGCCGCCGCATGTCTCTGGGGATTGATCTGGGCGGGGCAGCGACCGACGAAACCATCAGCAGCGCTAACCGGCGCGCCAACATCGCGATTGCCTTCGCGCACACTGCTTCGAATGCGACCGCTGCTCGATGCGATCGCGGCGCGATTGAGTCCGTGGGCGAGCACCCGATGGGGCAGGGCGGTTCTGGCTCGTGACACCGCGCTGATCGTACGCAGCGGTTTGCAAGGAGACCTTCATGCGGGGCAGATCCTCGCCTGGCGGGTGGGTCTTCTGGTCGCTGCAGGAGGTCTTGCCCTGGGCCTTGCCCTGCTCATCAGCCTGGTCGAATCACTGGCACTTGAAGGGCGGTCGGCGCTGTCGTCGATCACCGTTCTCTGGGCTGGAGGGCTGGCCGCCGTCATCGGCGTCTGGTGGCCTGAGCGATGGTTGCGTCTGAAGCGCATCGAACGGGAGCGTGCGCTGCTCAAGCATTTGCCTTTTGTGCTGGACCTTCTCACCCTGAGCGTTGAGTCCGGCGCTTCACTGGCTGCAGCCCTGGGGCATGCCGCCGAAAAAGGGCCGCAAGGCCCCCTGCGCGATGAAATACAAAGAACGCTGATGGAGGTTCGCTCGGGAGTGTCTCGCGCAGACGCCCTGCGATCGATGGCCGCCCGAATCGATCTGCCTGCTATTTCCAACTGGGTGGCCGCCATGATTTCGGCGCAGCAACAAGGCAGCAGCCTGGGGCCCGTGCTTCGCGCGCAGGCCGACCAGAGGCGTGAAGAGCGATTCCTGCGTGCCGAGAAGGCGGCCATGAAAGCGCCGGTCAAGATGCTCTTTCCCCTGTTGGTCTTCATTTTCCCGTGCACCTTTCTGTTGCTGTTTTTTCCAGTGGCGGTTCGGCTGGTGCAAGAGGGGTTGCTTCGATGAGTGGGCTGGTGGTGGTGGGCGTCGTGCATGCGCGAACCCCCTGGGCGCGCCTGATCGGGCTGCTGGGTCGGTGGCCCTTGCCGGCGGGGTGCGGGTTGCTGCTCAGTGCATGCGCAGCGGTCCATACCCTGGGTATGCGCCGTCCGATTGATGTCGTGTTTCTCGATGTCTTTGGTCAGGTCGTCTCTGTGCAACGTCATGTGCCTGCGGGGCGCGTGTTGTGGTGCGCCCGATCAAATGCAGTGATCGAATTTGCAGCAGGCGAGGCTTGGCGGCTGGGCCTGCGCCAGGGCAGCCGGGTATTGATGATGGAGGTCAGGCGATGAGCAACTCTTCGGCTGCAAGGGCTGATGCAACACGCTCTGCTTCGGGTTCAAGCCGATCGCAAAGCGGTTCGCGCAGACGAGGCCTCAAAGGGCTGCTGATGGCCTTGCTGTCGGGATTGGGCTGGCCGGCGCGGGCCCTGGGCTCTCCGGAGCCCTGGACCGTTGACCGTTGGGCGGGGCGGCCACGTCGCATTGCGCGGCCTCGGCCTGATCAACCGTTGCCCAAGCGCGGGCGATCGTCGGATCGTCATTCGGGCGAGAACGGGCAGTCGGGCCCGCCTGCTCAGCCCTCACGCGACCCTCGACATGGCACGCTGCTGCCGCCAACCCCTTCAAACCAGCGGGCCCGAGCAGGTTTGGTCGAGCAGGTGCACGCCGATCCGCTGCCGGAGTTGCCCGCCGTTGAGCATTTCGAGGGTCGTCCCCCGGATGTCTCGAGCCAGCCGGAAAAGCAGAGTTTTCGACCCAGGATGTCTCGCCGTGGCAGGAGGTCCGGTGGCCAGGGCATGGTCGAACTCCTGGTTGCCGCGCCTGTGGTGCTCTTCGCGGGCCTGGTTATTTTGCAGGTGGTCTTGCTGATGCAGGCCAGGCAGGCGCTTCGGCTCGGTGTTCTGGAGGCCGCGCGCGCGGCCAGTGTGGCGCATGCCGATCCTCAGGCCGCGATACAGGGTCTGGCCCGCGGATTGGCCCCGTGGTGGGCAGGGGCTCAACAGACTCAAGACGCGCTGATAGCCCCAGTGCGCACCCAGATTCACCTGACCCAGGCCTTGGCGTCGGGGCGTTTGCGGATCACTCAGCTGGCTCCCACCGAGGCTGCGTTTACCGATTGGGCTGTTCCTGCAACAAACGAGGAGGGCCAGCTTCTTTCCGGGCAACGCGAGATTCCCAATGATGCACTGCGGATCCGCTCGACCGAGACTCAGCCCCAGACCGCCCTGACGGGACTGCGCAATGGGCAACCGATCGGGGCGCGCTCGGGCCAGACTCTACTCCAGGCCAATGTGCTCAAGCTGCAGGTCGACTATGTGGTGCCCATGCGAGTCCCGCTCGCGGGCCAGGCCATTGCCCTGCTGGCGCGCACCTGGCAAAGCGATCCTGGTCTGAGACTGATGTCCGGCGCGCAGGGCGTTCCGGTGCGGGTCAGTGTTGCAGCCCGAATGCAAACTCCCGCACGACATGCAGGCGCGGTCTCCGGCTAGACTTTCCGTATGGCCTCCCTGACTGCTTCCTCAAGCCTTACGCACGCTTGGCGCGCGGCAGCACTTCGCCTGCTCGCGATCGCTCTCGTGCTGGCTATCGGATTTCATGAGACCTGGGCGGCCATGTTCCAGGTCTGGATGCAATCCGAAACCTACGGACATGGCCTGGTGGTCGCTCCCATCAGCGCATGGTTGCTCTGGCGGATTCGAGATCGGTGGCTGGCGGTGACGCCGGGCATGTCGTGGTGGGGTCTGCCGCTGGTCGTGCTGGGCAGTGCGGGCTGGCTGGTCGCCGAGCTTGCCAAGGTCAATGTGGCGGCTCAGTACGGTCTGTTGATGATCCTGTGGGGCCTGACCTGGACGGCCTTGGGCTCAGCCGTGGTTCGACTCATGCTCTTTCCTCTGGCCTTCCTCTTCTTCATGGTCCCGGCCGGTGATTCACTCAACGCCCCACTCATGGAGGCCACCGCAACGGCCACCATCGCGGCACTCAGGGCCGTCGGGCTACCGGTCTATCGAGAAGGCATGCTGTTTACTCTGCCCACCGGCAGCTGGTCGGTGGTTGAGGCCTGCAGCGGCCTGCGCTACGTGCTGGCAGCAGCCATGCTGGGTGCACTTTTTTCGTACCTGAACTTTCGCTCCTGGCGGCTTCGGGTTTCCTTTTTCGTGGCTGCCATCGTGCTGGCACTGGTCGGTAACTGGGCCCGCGCCTGGCTGGTGGTCATGATCGGTCACCTGAGTGAGATGCGCTATGGCACGGGCGATGATCATGTCTGGTATGGCTGGGCTTTCTTCGGAGTGGTGATGGGGGGGTTGTTCTGGATGGGGGGGCGGTTTCAGGAGCGAACGCCTGCCGCTCCCGAAACGCAGACCCCGACCGCACCGTTGTTTAGCGAAAATGGAGCGCAGCGTGCAGCGTCGATGCACAAGCAGGTCGGCATTGCCGCGAATCCGGGAATGTCCGTGATTCATGGTCTGCTGCTGCTTGCCGGACTCGCTGTCTCAATCTCCGTCGTGCTTTATGCAGACATTGCCTCGCAGGGGGCTACACGCTCGAATCTGCCCGGTTTCGATCGTCTGGCTTTGGAGTCCTCGGTGTCGATGCAATCACCGACCACCTATTCATGGCATGGCGCACGCCTGCAGACCGATCGGCAATTCAGTTCAGCCTCTGGAATCTCAATGCCTGCCGTGCAGATCCATGGTGCCTACTTCGCTGATCAACAGACCGGGCATGAAATGATTTCGCCCGATAACCAGTTGCGCCTTCGCAAGCCCGAGGGCTGGTCAAGCATCAGAGTCCGATCCCTCAAACCTGAAGCTGATGCGCCTGCGCAGGACCCACTGCGATCCGCATGGATTCAGGAACATCTCATTGCACGGGGTGACCAGCGCCGCCTGATGTGGGTTTGGTATGAAATTGACGGACAGCGTCTGCACTCGGAGTCGATGGTCAAAGCTCGGACGGCCTGGTCCATGCTACGCGGACTAGGCGATCACTCATGCCTCTGGGTGATGCTGACCGACCTTGAAGATTCAGTCAAAATCGATTCGGCGCAGACCTCTGAATCGGCCGCTCGCGAGCGCCTAAGGGCTCGATTTCCTGGGGCGACGTGTGAATGAGGGTGGACCGCAGGCGTCGTAGCCGGTCCTCGATGGCGAATTTCAGACGAGGTCGTTGCAGCACGATCCAGTAAAGCGTTTCGGCATCAGTGGCCAGTTGCCGTTTGTAGCGACTATCCCCAGCCATGAAGTCGTAGAACTCCAAGCCATCCTGCAGGCACTGATCCATGATCGCGACATGAGCAAGCAGTCCACCCTGAAATCGCGGGTCGATAGCGGGATTGGGCGCGCCCAGATAGAACGATTCAGTGACCTCAGATCGCAGGTTGTAGACCGTGCTGACCACATGATCACCCGCGCGCAACTGCCAGATCCTTACCTGGTCGGTGCGGAACGCATCATCGATCAGAGCCTTGTGAAAGCGCACAAAGGCAGGGTTGCAAAAACCGCTGGTGCTGGTGCCGTCGGACTGACGCCAACGAGCTTGATGCCAGGGGGCCATGTGCTCAAGCCACTGCCAGGCCTGCTGAGGGTCCTGCGCATGAAAGAGTTTTAGAGGGCCCAGCGTATCGGTCAACCTTCGTTGAGACCTTCGGAGCTGACCGCGAAGATTGGCCGACAACCCGGCCAAGACGCTGCCTGCCGCACGATCGGGCCTGAGGTGCCGGTAAGGCGCCATACGCCGATCCCGCAGTTGAACGCGCAGACCTCGGTTCGCCGCTTGGGTCAGAGCCGCGTCGTATTCGGGTTGCTGCATCCCGGCCAGCCGGAATTCGTCCCAATCGGGCGAGTGATTCAGATCATCGAGCAAGGCCGAGAGTTGCTGAGCAAAGTGTGCTCGCGGTTCGCCGAAAAACCCGTTGAACTCAATAAAGACCTGATCCCAGTTTTCCCAGGCTGTCTGATTGAGCGCAACGACTCGGCTCGACAGCAGGCCCCGATGCCGCCTGACCGCCCGTCGGCCGAGCAGCGCCCGAGGGCTCTGGCGTTGGGCTTCTGTCGCCGCGGGGCCGTTAGCCGCCCCCCAGGGCTGCCACCCCAGGGTTTCAGGCCAGATCCCCTCGCAGGTTCTTGACCAGTAGGATTGAAGGAAAAAGGACGTTTTTTCAGTCATCCGATGTTTTGTATAGGTACGACGACTTAGTGACTGACTCTTGCGCAGATCCAGGCTGCGGGGTCTGGAGCATGATCATTCATCTCAACTCGATTGTGACGAATGCCGCAATTTTCCCAGACCGTTGAGCGGTTTTGCGTGAATTGGCACGGCATAGATGCTTCTCACTCGGCAAAATGAAGACTCCATTCCACTTGGCGCCCACTTTGGCATGACCCGCCTACTTCATGTGTTTCATTCCTTTGCCCTTGGCGGGTCGCAGGCGCGTCTGATTCGGCTGATCGACGGGCTGGGCGATGAGTTTGAGCATGTGATCGTAAGCCTCACTGGCGATGTTTCAGCGTTGCCTTTGGTCCGACATCAGTCCCGAGTGCGCGTACTGGATGGACGCCGCTTTGCGACCCGGTCCTGGTTCCCCTGGCGAGCAATCCGGCGGGAGATTCTCGCGTTCGCACCCGATCGCATTTTCACTTACAACTGGGGCGGGTTTGATTGGGCCTTGGCCGCATTGGGGACGGGAATCGCCCATGTGGCAGTTGAGGATGGGTTTGGTCCCGAAGAGTCAGTTCGCCGGTTGACCCGACGCTCCTGGGCTCGCCGCGTCGTCTTAGGACTGGGTCGTTCCGACATGTTCGTGCCGTCGCGGTCGCTGCACGGGATCGCACGCAGCGAGTGGGGCATCCCCGAGAGCCGCTTGCACCTCATTCCCAACGGGGTGGCATCCGAGCGATATCAGCCGATTGTCGAACGTGACCGCCCGAGTCAGTTCAGCCGCGGCAAAGGGGAGTGGGTGATCGGCACCCTGGCCGGATTGCGCCCTGAGAAATCGCTCGACCGGATGATCGAGGCCTTTGCAAAAGTCCGGTCCGCGATCAAGGAGCCCGTTCGTCTGGTCATTGCGGGCATCGGACCTCTTGAAGCGGCGCTGCGTGCTCAATGCACTGCATCCGGTCTTGCTGATGATGTGCTGTTCGAGGGGTTTCGGGCCGATCCCCATCGGTTTCTTCATGAACTCGATCTCTTCCTTCTGTCCTCACAGACCGAGCAACTGCCCATCGCCCTGATCGAGGCCATGCTCTGCGGCCTGCCGGTTGTGGCTACCGATGTGGGCGATGTGCGGGAGAGTCTGCCTGCGCAGCAGCATCCCTGGGTGGTTGAACGCAGTGCACAAGCACTGGCCGATGCAGTTGTGGATAGCCTGCAGCAGCCCGCACGACGTGCCGAGTTCGGGCGGCTTAACCGGCAGCGTGCGCTCGAGATCTTCGGGCCAGAACCCATGCTTTCCGGGTGGCTGGGGTTATTCAGGGGATGCCCGGCGGATGCCATCGTTCCTTCTCTGCAGGTGGACCAGGGGGCGGCAGATCCGCATCTCATCGTCTTCAGCAGTCTTTTTCCGTCCAGCGAGACGCCCCAAGCCGGAATTTTTATCCGCGAGCGGATGTTTCGGGTTGGCAGACACCTGCCGATCACGGTGGTATCACCCCAGCCCTGGTCTCCCCTGGATGGGCTTATCCGAATTTGGCGCCCGTCGTTCCGGCGAAGCGGCCCAGCTCACGAGCGGTTGAACGGCATCAATATTTTCCGGCCAAGGTACCCCTCGATTCCGGGTCTGCTCAAAGGGCTGGATGGCTGGAGCATGGCCATGGCATCCCGTCGAACCGTCGATGTGATCAGGGCATCGTCCCCGCGCTCGATTCTGGATGCGCATTTTGCCTACCCCGATGGTTATGCAGCTAGCTTGCTGGGCCGGTGGTGCACGCTGCCCACAACGCTCACGCTGCGGGGCAGCAAGGACACCGGTCTGTTGAATACGCCGCGTGAGCGGCAGGTGCGGCGAGCCGTGCTGTCTGCTCGTTCGGTGTTTGCGGTTTCAGATGCATTGCGGGATGTTTTCACATGCCAATTTTCAATGGCTACGGAGGCGATCACCGTGGTGCGAAATGGAGTGGATACCGAACGGTTTCATCCTGTTGATCGGCGCGAAGCCCGCGACAGGCTCGGGATCCCGATGACGGCCAAGGTCATCATCAGCGTGGGTTGGCTGGTTGAAGGCAAGGGTCACCACCGCCTGCTCCCGATCCTGCAGCGGATGCGACAGCATCATCCGGAACTGCAACTGCTGATCGTGGGGGGCAACGCTGGCGCCGATGATGGTGAACAGCGGCTCAGGACACTTGCGGCTGAATTGGGCCTCGAACAGGCTATTCGGATCTGCGGACTGCAGCCAGCCGAGCAACTTAAATGGTTTTACGGCGCTTCAGATGTCTTTGCTCTGGCCACCCGGACGGAGGGATGGGCCAATGTGCTACTGGAGTCCATGGCCTGCGGCGTGCCCGTAGTGACGACCCGTGTTGGAGGCAACGCCCAGGTGGTGGCATCTGAAGAACTGGGCCTCCTCAGCGAATTCTGGGATGAGCCTGCTTTTGAGGCTGCGCTCGAGACTGCGCTCTATCAGCGAGAGTGGCGTGTGGATGCGCTGGTCGCTCATGCTCAGGCTAGCGGCTGGGATATTCCGGTGCAGATTCTCGTCAAGCGCTTTCGTGATCTTGTTTCACGATCGGGCCAGTCCGAAACTGCCACTGAATCTCTGAGGGTCTGCGCATGAGAGGTGTCTTTTTTCTTGGGGCGGCTCTGGCGCTCACGTTCATGGGGTTCTGGAGCCCCATCGTATTTGCTTTGGGCTATATCTGGGCCGATATCGTCGCCCCCAATCGTATTGCGCCGTATGCCTTGGGATGGATCTCGCTGCCCATGGTGTTCGGAATTTTAGTTCTGCTGTTTCTGCCCAAGGCTATCGGAAGCAGCGAGCCCCGCTGGAACTGGACCAGCACGCTGCTCCTGTTGCACGGCATCTGGATGACCCTGAGCCTGAACTGGGCGGTTTACCCGGACGCAGCCTGGTTTTCGTGGGAGTACGCCATCAAGGCTCTGGTCTTTGCGCTGATCCTGCCCTGGTTGCTGCGCAGTCGCGCCAGCGTAGAGGCCATGGTGTGGACTCTGGTTCTGTGCGTTGCGCTGCATGCGGCCCCATTTGGTTTGAAGTTTGTACTAGGCGGAGGCGGCTACAGGCAGTCGCTGGGTCTGATTGCCAGCAACAGCAATTATGCTGAATCGAGCACGCTCGCCATGCTGGCGATATCGATCATGCCGATGGTGTGGTTTCTGATGCGCCATCAGTCGGTGTTCTCGAATCAGAAACTGGTTCGCTACAGTGCAATTGCAGGTACCGTGTTGCTCGCCCTATCCATGGGCGGTACCTACGCCCGAACCGGCCTGGTGTGCCTGGCGGCCCTCATCGCCCTAATGATTATGCAGCGTGGTCAGCGGGGCTTGAAAATCGTGCTGGGTGTGGTCGCCCTGATAGGTATCTATCTGGCTGCGCCCGAGCACTGGTTTGAGCGCATGTTTTCTATTGAAGATACAACCGATCGATCCTCCATGGGCCGCGTCGCGGTCTGGAAATGGACGCTTGAATATGTTGCGGCGCATCCGTTCGGAGGTGGGTTCGGCATCTGGCGCTCGAGTCAGTTCACCTTGCCTCTGATTGATGGCACCGAGCTCGCGGTGCAAGGCAAGGCCTTTCACAGCATTTATTTTGAGGTGCTTGGCTCGCTAGGCTATCCAGGCTTTTTCTTGTACTTCGGTTTTATCGCTTCTGCCCTGATTGTCTTGCTTCGTCTGACCAGGCGACCTGTTGCCGACGATGGAGGCGACGCCTGGATACCAGACCTGGCCCGCTCACTGATCCTGACGATGTTGATCTATCTGACGGGTGGACTATTCATTGGTGTGGCCTTTCAATCGTACCCGCTCTACCTGGTTGCCTTGTCGGTGGGGCTTGCAGGTCTTGCCCGCAACGCCTCGGAGGTACCGAGACCATCCACCCCCCGTTCTGGCGAATCACCATGATCGATAACTTCGTCATTGTCTTTTTTACCGGTGTTCTGCTTTATGTCTTGCTCCAGCTCAGCCGACGCGACTGAGCGCGACTTCTGTTCGCGACAGGGGCTTGCATGAAGATTCTTCATGTTCTGGATCATTCATTGCCGCTTCACAGCGGGTATACCTTTCGGTCCGAAGCGATCCTGCGTGAACAGCAGCGCAGGGGATGGCAGCCTCTGATGCTCACCACACCCAAACAGGGTCCGCAGGATGAGCTCGTGCAGGACATCGATGGGCTTCGCTTCTATCGGACACCGTCGACTGGCCGCGAAAGCCTGCTCGCCCAGATGCGACTGACGTGCGATCGACTGCTCAGCCTGTGCAAGACCCTGATGCCCGATCTGATTCATGCGCATTCCCCGGTTCTGAATGCCCTGCCGGCACTGGCTGTGCGGCGCAAGCTGGGAATTCCCCTCGTGTATGAAATGCGTGCTTCCTGGGAGGATGCAGCGGTGGACCACGGCACAACTGCTGAAGGCAGTTTGCGGTACCGTGCTTCCCGACTCGCTGAAACCTTCGCACTGCTGCGGGCGGACCAGGTCACCACGATTTGTGAGGGTCTGAAGCAGGACATCCTTGTTCGGGGCGTGCGTGCCGACAAGGTGACGGTGATTCCCAATGCGGTCGACACCACCGCCTTCCGTTTTGATCCTTCACCCGATGCTCAACGCTTGCACGAGCTGGGTCTGCAGGGCTGCACTGTCCTGGGATTTTTGGGGTCGTTCTACCACTATGAAGGACTTCACCTGCTGATCGAGGCTCTGGGTCGACTCAAGCCGGCGTATCCCGCCTTGCGACTGCTGCTGGTCGGAGGCGGGTTTGAGGAGGACGCACTGAAGGCGCAGACGCAAGCCCTTGGATTGGGTGAATCGGTGGTCTTCGCGGGGCGTGTGCCGCATGCCGAGATCGAAAAGCTCTATGCGTTGACCGATCTGCTGGTTTATCCAAGACTGCCTGTTCGCCTGACCGAGCTGGTCACCCCACTGAAACCCCTTGAGGCGATGGCGCAGGGCCGTCCGGTGCTCGCGTCGGATGTAGGTGGCCATCGTGAATTGATCCGAGATGGGCAGACAGGCGCGCTGTTCCGAGCGGGCGATGTGGATGCCCTGTGCCAGGGGATACAGCGAATGCTCGCCACGCGTGAGCAATGGCCGAAGATCCGCGAACAGGGTCGGCGCTTCGTGGAGTCAGAGCGAACCTGGAGGCTGAGCGTTGACCGGTATCAGAGGGTCTACGACGCTGCGCTTGCCAAGCGGATGTCGCGAGGGGTCTGAAAACCATGTGCGGCATTCACGGTCTGATTCGTTTTGATGGACACCCGGTGGCTTCGGCGCTTCTGAGCGCGATGGGTGATGTGACTGCGCACCGGGGCCCCGATGATGAAGGGCAGTACATCGACCCGACCGGGCAGTGCGGGATTGCCATGCGACGACTGTCCATCATCGACCCGGAAGGTGGCCATCAGCCGCTACACAGCGCCGACGGGCAGATCCAGGTGGTCTGTAACGGAGAGATCTACAACTTTCGGGAGTTGCGTGAGCAGTTGATCGCTCAGGGTGCGCGTTTCTCGACAGGATCTGACTGCGAGGTCATCGTTCATCTGTACGAGCGGTATCAGGATTCGTGTGTCGATTTCCTGCGCGGCATGTTCAATCTCGCCCTGTGGGATGCCTCTAGAAAACGACTCTTGCTCGCGCGCGATCGACTGGGGATCAAGCCGCTCTATCTTTTGCACACCTCGCAATGGCTGGCTTTTGCAACGGAATCCAAGGCCCTTCTGACCTTGCCGGGTTTTTCTGCTCAGCTTGAGCGCCGTGTCCTGCCGGACTATCTGCATCTGGGCTACGTTCCGGCACCGCACTCCCTGATCGCAGGAATCTCCCAGTTGCCAGCGGCCAACGTCATGGTGGTTGAGTCGGGGCGGGTGACCCGCAGGGCGTTCTGGTCACTGAGCGTGGCGCCCGAACGGAATGTGACAGAGTCCGACTGGATCGCTCAGACCCGGCAGACGGTGGATGCGGCTGTGCATCGCCAGATGGTGAGTGATGTTCCGATTGGTGCATTTTTATCCGGTGGTGTGGATTCCAGCGCCGTCGTGGCCGCCATGGCTCGCCATAGTGATCGACCGGTGAAGACCTACGCGATCGGTTTTTCGGGTGGTTCTGCTGAATCGTTCTACAACGAATTACCGTTTGCGCGGCAGGTCGCTGATCACCTCGGGACCCAGCACCGCGAGATTCAGGTCACCCCTGATACGGTGAACTTGTTGCCGCGGCTGTTGTGGCATCTCGATGAACCCATTGCCGACTCGGCTTTTCTCACGACCTATCTGGTGTCTGAGTTTGCCCGACAGGAAGTCAAGGTGATTCTGTCGGGTGTCGGTGGCGATGAGTTGTTTGGAGGCTATCGCCGGTATCTGTCCGAACACTTGCAGGATCGACTGCGTCGCTTGCCCGGGTGGATGATCCGATGGATGCGTAGCGCCGCACGACATCTTCCGACCGACCGGCACGGCGCATGGTCGAACCGAATCCGCCTGGCCAGAAGCGTGCTGGACAGTACGGGGTTGCCTGCTTCACAGCGCTACCGGCTGTATGTCCAGGCCCTGCATCGCGAGACGGTGGCCTCGCTACTGATCGAACCGGCACCCCTTCCCGTCGGCTCGCACGATGCCCTGGATTCGGCATTTGACCGGTTTGCCGGTGTCGATCCGGTCAACCAGTTGTGTGCGGTCGATCTGTATACCCAGTTGCCCGATGACCTCCTTTTGTTGACCGACAAGATGAGTATGGCGGTCTCGCTGGAATGCCGGGTGCCGCTCCTGGATGAGTCGCTGGTGGATTTGGCCGCACGCATTCCGGGCGATGCCAAGATTCGCAATGCTCGCCTCAAGCACCTGCTCAAGGAGTCTTTGCGAGGGCAACTGCCCGATGATCTGATCGATCGTCCCAAGCGGGGCTTTGGCATGCCGGTTGGCGCCTGGTTCAAGGGGCCGCTCAGCGGCATGGTCAAAGGCCTTCTGGGAGCACCTGCCCTCAGGCGTCGTGGTCTGTTTCATGAGGCTCCCGTTCAAGCCTTGATTGATGACCACATGAGCAGTCGAGCCGATGCCACCGATGCTTTGCAGGCCCTGGTCAACCTTGAGATCTGGTGCCGTGTGACCCTTGATCGAGAAGACCCCCTCAAAGTCAGTGATGACCTGCGAACCATGGTCCGGTCATCCTGAGCAAGACCTATGAAGATTCTCTACCTCTGCCACCGGTTTCCGTTTCCGCCCAAGCGTGGCGGGAAAATCAGGCCGTTCAACATGATTCGGCATCTCTCGCAGCACCATCAGGTCACGGTCTGTTCCTTGGTGCGCTCCGAGCAGGAGCTCGAGGAGGGCAGGGGGATCCATGCGCATTGCACCCGCTTCGAGGCCTTCAGGGTCCATGATCCGGTGCAGTGGGCCCGCATGATTGCCCGACTGCCTCTTGGAGCACCGTCCTCGTTCGGGTATTTCCATTCTGCCCGCATGCAGCGGCGAATCAACGACCTGCTCGCAGCCGAGCGCTTTGACCTGATCTTTGTGCACTGCTCATCAGTTGCGGGGTATGTCGCCCATGTTCGGCATATTCCCAAGATCCTCGACTTCGGTGACATGGATTCACAGAAGTGGCTTGAGTATGTGCACTACAAACCCTGGCCATTGAAGTGGGGCTATGCCCTTGAGGGCTACAAGCTGCAGCGACGCGAGGGCTGGCTGGCCCGTCAGTTCGATCTGTGCACCGCCACAACGCGCGCTGAATGGCAGACGCTGGAGTCCTATCAGACGGGTGCCGCGACAGACTGGTTTCCGAATGGCGTGGACGCGACGTTCTTTGCGCCGGACGGGCAGGGGTATGACCCTCAGACCATCAGCTTCATAGGACGGATGGACTACTACCCGAATCAGGAAGCGATGCTGCGTTTTTGCGAGCAGACATGGCCTTTACTGCGGGCCCGTCATCCGCAGAGCCGATTGCTGATCGTCGGGGCGGATCCCAGTGAGGCCATTCTGGCGCTGCAAAAAAAGCCTGGAGTGACCGTGACAGGTTCGGTGGCTGATGTACGACCCTACATCCTGCGTTCGGCCGCGATGGTCGCACCGCTCAATATCGCGCGTGGAACTCAGAACAAGATCCTCGAAGCCATGTCGATGGGTGTGCCGGTCATCTCGAGCCGGATTGCTGCCGCAGGGGTCGATGCCAGCGCGCCCGAGCACATCAGGGTGGCCGATGAGCCGGACGAACTGTGCACAGAAATCAGCCGGGTCATGTCCGATCCGGATGAGCGTGCTCGACTCGCGGTCAGCGGTCGGGCGAGGGTGCTCAGTCACCATGCCTGGCCCGAGTCCATGAAACGACTGGACGCCATTGTTGCGCGTTGCCTGGCGAACCGGGTGTCTGTCTCAACTGCAGGGATTGATCGATGATGAAAATCAGTATTTTCGGGCTCGGCTATGTGGGCGCGGTGTCGCTGGCCTGTCTGGCTCGCGATGGGCATACGGTGATTGGCGTCGACATCGATACCGCCAAGCTCGAACTGATCCGCGCTGGGCGCACGCCCGTGGTCGAGGAAGGGATGATCGATCTGATGACCCACGTTGCTGCGTCGGGCCGGGTTGAGGTGACCGACCAGGTCCGTGAGGCGGTTCATCGCACCGACCTGTCGCTCATCTGCGTGGGCACGCCGTCGGCCGCAAATGGTAGCCAGGATCAGGCTGCAGTCATGCGACTGACCCATCAACTCGGGCAGGCCTTGCGGGACAAACCAGCCGGTCATGTGCTGGTCTTCCGATCCACGCTGGTACCGGGAACGGTTGAGGATGTCTTGCTGCCCCTGATCGAGCGTGAGTCAGGGCTCACCGAAGGGAAGGACTTTCATGTCTGCTTTCAGCCGGAGTTCCTGAGAGAAGGTTCTTCCATCAAGGACTACGACCGTCCTCCCTTCACCGTCGTTGGTGCGCGCTCTCCGGTTGCCGAGCAAGCGCTGCGCAATCTGTTCGGACACCTCGATTGCGAGTTCATCAGCACATCGGTGCGTTCTGCCGAAATGATGAAGTACTGCTGCAACAACTTTCACGCGCTCAAGATCACCTTTGCCAACGAGACCGCACGCCTGTGCGAGGCACTGGGCGTGAATCCCTTTGAAGTCATGGATCTGGTGTGTCAGGACACCCAGCTCAACATTTCGCGGGCCTATCTGCGCCCGGGTTATGCCTTTGGCGGATCCTGCCTGCCCAAGGATCTGCGAGCGACCCACCACATGGCTCGTACCCGGGATGTGGAGTTGCCGATGCTGGGCGCAATCCTTGCGAGCAACCGGCTTCATGTTGAGCGGGCCTTCGACAAGGTAGTTGCCACGGGAGCACGACGTATTGCTCTGCTCGGCCTGTCGTTCAAGCCGGGTACCGATGATTTGCGGGAGAGCCCGCTGGTGATGCTGGCCGAGCTGCTCTACGGCAAGGGCTATCAATTGAGCATTGTGGATCCGGATGTCCAGCTCTCCAGGCTGCTGGGTGCCAACCGACGATATATCGAGACGCATTTGCCGCATCTGGGTGATTTGCTCACTCCAGACCTCGAGACTGCCATCCGGGATGCCCAAACGCTGGTCATCGGAAACAGTTCGGATGCAGTACTGACCGGACTGAGCAGCCACGCCCGGGCCGATCAGCAGATCGTCGACCTGGTGGGCGTGGCTTCCCGCCTGAAGACGCACGCACGCATTCATGGTCTGGCCTGGACGCCCGTGGCGTGATCAGCTCGCACGGGTCAGCGCGCGCGCAGGTCTGTCCCCACTGGTTGGATCGTGCCTTGCGATGGGGTGCGGTTACCCTGCTCGTGGTCGTGCTGGCCTGCGTGCTCAGTCTGATTCCGCATCTGAGCCCTTCGAGCGAGCAGGTCCGCCTTCGCAATGCCTTGCAGCTGAGCAGCCAGCCCCTGGATGCCCGATGGCCCGGTCGTCCCGGGATGCCTGATGGATTTCTGGTGGATTCGCCGCCTTATCCGGAGCCGTACATCGCCTTTGTCCGAAAGCACGAAGGAGACGAACCAGAAGTATGGATGCGTAGCACGCGACTGGCTGCAGCGCTCATTCCAGACCGTGGCCTGCGCAGGCAGGGAGCCATCCAGAGCAGCATGACGGCCACCCTGCAGCGGATACAGCAGCACGGCGACGGCTACTGCGGTGACTATGCCGATGTGTTCGCGGGGCTTTCAACCGTGGCCGGGATTGCGTCGCGACGCTGGTCGTTCAGCTTTGACGGATTTGGAGGGCATGGTCATATCTTCAACGAAGTCTGGGATCCGGTGCGGGCGGCCTGGCTCATGCTTGATTTGCAGCACAACTTCTATCCTGCAGATCAAGCGGGCCAGCCTGTTTCAGCGCTGGAATTCCGGGAGCTGCTGCAAAGCGAGCAACCGGTGAAATTGCGCCTGATCGACGAGGCTGCGTCTTTTGGATTTCGTACGGAGCAGGCGGCAATCGACTACTACCGTCGCGGTCTCAACGGCTGGTACATGGCCTGGGGAAACAATCTGTTCGAGCAAGACCGGTTGTGGCTCGCTCGCTGGCTTGCTCCCATTCATCGGGCGGTGGAACAGTTGGCCGCGATCGCCAGCGGGCGCGTGCCACAAATCCGGCTGATGCAGTCCGAGCAGAACGCGACTCAGGTCGGCCGCATGCAGCATCTCAAAATGCGGCTGCAATTGATCGTGATCGGAACAGCAGGTCTGCTGGTGGTGTTTGCGATCCAGCTGGTGCGATCGATCAGACGGCGGAAACCCCGAATCGATCAGCCAGTGCCTGAAGGCTGAGTACCCGCCGTTGCAGGCCATCCGACAGGTCGGCTCCGGGAGAGAACCATCGAGCCTGAATCCATCCTGGTTGCTGGACGGTCTGAACCACGGTCGTGCGATGGTTCCGCTGTCGCAGCTGATAACCCAGGGCTGCGAAGATCGGCCGGCTCCAGACGGGTCTTGCTTCGTGAAGTCTTTCCCGCAGCCTGGCGGATGCACCAGGGCCCTGCGAGAAGCTGAATCCATAGCTACTCGGATGGCGGGACAGTGCAGGGTCGATTCGACTCATCAGTGCAGCCTCCAGCGCTCCAGCACGTTTCCAGCTCAGGTTCAGGGAGGCAGCCAGTCGAATCACCTCCGGGCTCAGCAACGGGGTTAGAAAAGGTCCTGTTCGATTGGCTATCGAACTATTGCGACTCATCCACCATCGACAACGGAACAGGGGATAGAGCAGTTCGATTTCCCTGCGATCCAGTGCTCGGTCGCCGCTGCTGTGCGTTTGTGCGATCGCAGTGGCCATGGAGTCTCGGTAATTCCGGCGATCGTGTTCGAACCGTAGCAGACCGCCTGGATTCTGAGAATAAAAGGCATCCACGATCTGTATTGGGTGCAGGCTACCTGAACCGAGGTGGAAAAAGTTTCGCAAGATCTCACCGCCCCCGCCGTTCAGAATGACCCGGCCGTCGGCGGCCTGATTCAATCGCGTCAGTCGGTCTGCGCCTCGATCCAGAAAGCCATCGGCACTGTAGCCATCGAAAAAATCCATGCTGGCGTCGACCGGTGTGGCTAAGGGCAGGCGGCCATTCATCTGGCGCTTGTCCACATGCGTGATGTGTAAGCCCTCAGCCTGCCCGATCGCCTGTGCCACACGCACATCCGAAGAATCGGCCTCGCCGTATACGAAAACCTCGCTCGAGATTCCACTTTGGCGGGCCAGCCCCAGGACCAGGCGAGAGTCAAAGCCTCCACTCAAGGCCACGGACGCCCGGTCGAAACCTTGGCAACGGGCGGTTTTAAAGTCTGTGCAAAGGTGTTCAGCGATTCGTTCAACAGCTTCATCCAGCGAAGCGATGGGCCCAACGGACTCACCCCAGAATGCGGACCAGCAGTCAATCTGCCTCTTCTCGTGCAGGGCAATCAGATGGCCGGGTGGCAGCAGTTCCATACCCTCGATCAGCGTTCGTCCGCCGTGCGGGGCTTCGGCCAGGAGATATTGGAGGACTGCGGTGTCGTCAAAGTGGCGCACCTCTCGTTGCTCGAGCAGACTGAGAAACGAACTGCCAATCACGCCCGACTGACGATCTCTGAACAGTTGTAGGCCGCCGATCGGATCCCCATACACCCACGTCTGCTCCGTGCCGATCAAGACCAGGGCGAAACTCCCGCGAAGTTGACGCAAGGCAGCAGCAGCCCTCTCGTGCCGACCCTGTGCAGTCGCTTCGAGGACGGTTTCCAGGGTTCGCTCCAGCGTGCCGTGGGCCGCCCAGATCGGCCCCACGCTGACGATTCGCCAATGGTTCCAGAACAGCGAGCGAATCGCATGGGCTTCGCTGGATGCAACACCGAGCTGGATCTGATGGGTGTTGGCAGGGATTTTTTCCAGCCGGAATCCCTGACGCTCGAGGCTCAAGAGGGCTCCTGAGGTGTCCTCGAAAGAGCCTGCCGGATCGGGTGGTCGCAAAAAAATACAGGGCACGTTCGGGCTCGGGTCAGACGGTTCGGGGATTGTGCACCAGTAGATGACGAGGAATGAACGGACGTTGATGCGGTGATGAATGGTGAGGGGTTCGCCGTTCGTGACGCGTACGTATCCGTCTGACGGGATGGCCTAAGGGTTCAGGTTTCGGTGTCGAAACCATGAATGAGCAGATCCACTTCGCGACTGCTACGACCCGACCGCTTTTCCCGCCGAGACTCTCATGACACACTCCAGCCGCCCATTCATTAAATCGAACAAACCGATGACGATTGCCCTGCTGCTCGCAACCGGGCTGACCCTTCAGGCCTGCGGTGGTGGAGAAACAGTGAGCGCGCTGAACGACACTCTCGAGATCGATGAGGCCGGTAAGCGCCGAAGCAAAACAACGACCATCCCAACCACTAGCACCTCCACCAGCACCTCCACCAGCACCTCCACCAGCACCTCCACCAGCAC
>Ga0315905_10002438_pt1 | contig 19559 bp, 11 predicted proteins | sample LakEriMetagenome_5_FD_203522 | JGI IMG/M metagenome (GOLD analysis project Ga0315905, IMG submission 203522) | Freshwater fungal communities from buoy surface, Lake Erie, Ohio, United States - Buoy 4 MA121 | ecosystem: Environmental > Aquatic > Freshwater > Lake | place: USA: Lake Erie, Ohio... | reverse complement strand
TAAAAAATAGTTAAAAATGAAATATTCATTAACAGTATTGATTTGTGTACATAGTAGAAGTGGTGGATATGACGATTTACTAATGAAGGCTTTACGCTCATTGGAATCTCAAACATATAAGAACTTTAAAACTTTGATTGTTTTAGATTCGTGTTGGGAGGAAACTGAACAAAGGATAAATCAAAATAATTTTTCACTTAATATAATAATTAAAAGTAAAGAAACTAAAGAGGGGTTATCTCGAGCTAAAAATTTTGGTTTATCTTTTGTTGATACCGATTTGGTAGCTTTTTTAGATGCTGATGATATGTACGTTGAAACTAAACTAGAAAAACAAATGAATTTTTTTAATGAAAATGAAGTTGATTTTTTAGGTACCCAAACATGGGTAATATATGGGCTTGTCGATTTGAGTGACGGTGATGTTTTACGAGAAAGTTGTTTTGCTTTAGGTACTAATGAAACTCATGATGAAATACAATCTAAAATATTTGGAGAAAACGTTTTGACTCACGGTTCGCTAATGATAAAAATGGAGTCATTGAAAGAATTAGATTATTATTTTATTGGTTTAGATGGTAATAATAATGATGTTAGGGGAAGGGAAGATTGGAATTTGTGGCAGAGAGCAATGATTAAAGGATATAAATTCCATCAATTACAAGAAAGATTATATATCTATAGATTATTTAGCGGCATCGACAGATAAAATATTCTGTACTTAATTATAAAATAATTTATTGGTATGGCAAAATTACAAATACAGGGTAGACTAGGTAATAACCTAATCCAATTCATTGCCGCTTTTATATTCTGCGAAAAACATAAAATAAATCTATACTATGACGATATGATTTATAATTACCAATACGATACTGTACCATATCGTTACAATTTAACTTCTTTACTTGATAATGTTTTAATAAATTCTATTAAAACAAATGAAGATAAAAAATTTGTTAAAGAACTAAGAATAACTGATGATAATTTTAATGAGTATTATTATAAAAATAATATAGAGGAAGAAATACTTTTTTGTGGATATTTTTATATGTTTTCAATTTTTAAAAAAGAAAGAGAAAAAATAAAAAAACTTTTTAAAATAAAATACGACTTAATTGATGAAAATGACCTGTTTATTCATTATAGGCTAGGTGACGTAAATAATTCAAACCTTGCATTACCTTTGGACTATTTTATTGAATCAATCGAAAGTGTTAATTTCAACAAAGCCTATATTTCATCCGACTCTATTGACGATGAAAAATGTCAGTTTTTAATTAAAAATTATAATTTAATACCAATCAATTTAAATCCATATGAAACAATTATGTTTGGTAAAAATTTTAATAATCTGATTCTATGTGAAAGTACCTTTTCTTTTTTAATCGGCTATTTCAGTAACGCAAATAACGTAATTTACAACAAATTAAATTCAAGGTGGGGTAATAAATACCTATTTAACTTTGGTGAGTTTAATTTTTAAAACTGTTTTTAGGTCAAAAACTATATTGTTTATTTACATGTTTTTAGATGAATTTAAATTTAGATAAAAAACATGAAAAAAATAATTTCTTTTTCTTTATGGGGTAATAATCCTAAATACACTCAAGGAGCAATTAGAAATGCCGAACTTGCTCCTGAAATTTATCCTGAGTGGATTTGTAGATATTATATAGGTAAATCAACTCCTCAGGAAATAATCGATGAATTAAAATCAAAATCTCATGTTGAAGTAGTGATGATGGATGAAGAAGGTGATTGGACCGGAATGTTTTGGAGATTCGAACCAATTGCTGACGAAGATACTGAAATAATGATATCGAGAGATTGTGATTCAAGACTTTCTATGAGAGAGAAACATTGTGTTGATGAATTTATTAACTCTGATAAAATGTTTCACACAATGATTGACCATCCATGGCACGGAGGAATTATGGGTGGTATGTGGGGCGCAAAAAAAGGAATTTTATCCAACATTAAAGAATTAATGGATAAGTGGCCTAAGGGTAACCATTGGCAAACTGACCAATCATTTTTGAATTCTACCGTGTCACCCATAGTAGATGATAAAATATTAGTACACGACTCTATTAACTTACGAAATTTTCCAACTAAACGAGAAGAAGATTATAAGTTTGTAGGTGAAATTTATGGAGGAAACAATGACAGACAAGAACATTGGTGTGTCCTAACATTCCCCGAATTTAAACATTTAGATTAAAAATTAAAAAATAATGATAGAAAAAATTTTAAGCTTTCATAATATACAAATTGACTCTAGTATAATTTCTAGAGAACAAGTAGAATGTTTGATAACTCATTTACTTCAAGTTGTTGATAAAAATATAGAAGGTGACGTTGTAGAATTAGGATGCTACGTTGGAGAATCATCTAAGTATCTAACAAAAACTTTAATGGAATCCGGCTCCAATAAAAGATTATATGTTTATGATTCTTTTGACGGTTTACCTGAATTAACGGAATGGGAAAAAAGTAGCGGATGGCAACCAGGGACATTAAAAACGACCGAAGAAGTTTTAATTTCCAACTTCAAACAAAATAATCTACCAGTACCTAACATTCATAAAGATTGGTTTAAAGACATACCCGATTATAAAATTCCTGAAACTATCTCCTTTGCTTTTTTAGATGGTGATTTTTATAATTCAATATATGATAGTTTGACAAAAGTTTTTGATAAAGTTGTTGATGGCGGATATATTCTGTTTCATGATTTTAGGAGACCTGATTTACCTGGAGTAGATGCTGCGATTAAAGATTTTTTAAAAGAAAGAGGATTAGGATATAACGTAGTTGAAGTAGAAAATCAAATTGGGTTATTAATTAAAGATTCTAATCTTAAAGCCGAGGATGAAATCTCTATAGATTCCGAACAAACCTTTGAAATAACTTCTGAACAACCTGTTGAAATAGTTTCTTCAGAAACTGAAATTTTAACGTCTGAGGTTATTAATCCTACTGATAATAAAATAACTTTAGTAACAGGTCTTTGGAATATTGGTAGAGAAAATTTGGAAAATGGATGGTCTAGAAGTTACGAGCACTACATTGAAAAATTCAGGCAACTTTTATTAGTTGAAGAAAACATGATAATTTTTGGAGATGACGAACTTCAAAAAATTGTTTTCGAAGTAAGAACCCAAAAAAACACTCAATTTATATTAAGGGATTTAAATTGGTTTAAAAGAAATGACTATTATGAAAAAATCCAAAAAATAAGGGTCGACCCTAAATGGTATGGTCAATCGGGATGGTTACCTGAATCAACTCAAGCCAGATTAGAAATGTATAATCCTTTGGTTATGTCAAAAGTTTTTCTTTTACATGATGCCAAAATTTTAGATAGATTTAATTCTGACTATATGTTTTGGATTGATGCTGGTTTATCTAACACAGTGCATCCTGGATATTTTACTCACGATAAAGTACTTAACAAATTACCTAATCTTATTAAAGATTTTCATTTTATTTGTTTTCCATATGAAGCAAACAATGAAATACATGGATTTGATTATAATGAAATGGTACAATATTGTGATGGAGCTAAAGTTAATAAAGTGGCTCGTGCCGGATTTTTTGGTGGTAAAAAAGATTCAATAACTCAAATCAATGCAATTTATTATTCTTTACTGAATGAAACCCTGTCAAAAGGGTTAATGGGTACTGAGGAAAGTTTGTTTACCATAATGGTTTACAAATATCCTGAATTAATCGGTTACTCAGAGATAGAAGATAACGGTTTAATGGGTAAATTTTTTGAGGATTTAAAAAATTCTACAATCGATGTAAAGGTAGAGAAAAGTAGAAAATTTTTGAGTACTGATTTAGAGTTAGAAAAAACTGCAGTTTATGTTATTACATTTAATAGTCCTAAGCAGTTTGAAACTTTAATTGATTCAATGTTATTATATGATGCAGATTTTATTAATAAACCTAAAAAATATTTATTAAATAATTCTACCGACAATAGAACAACTCCAAGATATGATGAGTTGTGTGAAAGATACGGATTTGAGCATATTAAGAAGGATAACTTAGGTATTTGTGGAGGTAGACAATTTATTGCCGAACATTTTGAGGCAACTGGTTATGACTACTATTTCTTCTTTGAAGATGATATGTTTTTCTACGCAGGAGAAGACCAATTATGTAGAAATGGATTCCCAAGGTACGTCAAAAACATATTCCAAAAATCATTACAAATCGCAAATAAAGAAAATTTTGATTTTTTGAAATTTAATTTCAGTGAATTTTACGGAGATAATTCAACACAGTGGGCTTGGTATAATGTACCACAAACGGTTAGAGAAAAGTTTTGGCCTCATTACTCAAAACTACCTGAATTTGGTACCGACCCTAACGCACCTAAATTAGAATTTAAAAATATTAAATCTTTAGATGGGGTCTCATACGCTACTGGTGACGTATATTATTGTAATTGGCCTCAAGTTTTATCAAGGGAAGGTAGTAAAAAAATGTTCTTAGAAGAAAAATGGGCTCATCCTTATGAGCAGACTTGGATGAGTTATATGTTCCAAGAAGTTAAAAAGGGGTCCATGAAATTTGGTTTGTTATTGGCTAGTCCGACTGAACATGATAGGTTTGACCATTACGATGGTAAACTAAGAAAAGAAAGTTAGGCTATTTATTTCCCAAGTTAAAATATTTATAAAACAAACATAGTTTAATGGAGTTTGTTACTAGAAAAAATGCGACTTTACCAATTTTAAAAATGCAAATTGTTAAAGATGGTAGAGACTCGTATGAAGATTTCATGTCGTTTATTGAAACTTCTACGATTTATTTTTCTATGCAAAATATAGAAACGGGTGTTATGAAAATTAACACCAAGTTTGCAGGGTTTGTTGAGAAAATTTTTGACGACCCAAACGCCAAACCTGAGTATTATGTTTATTACAAATTTACAAAAAATGAAACTAATAAACCTGGTAGATATGAGGGTCAGTTTCTTTTTAAAAATGAGCAAGGTAGTTTAATATTACCAATCAGAGAAAAACTTCTAATAACAATAAAGGATTCTTTATTAGAAGATGACTTAGATTATAATGAATGTTTTACAGGTAAATTCCAATGCTGTGTTATAGGTCCTCCAGGTCCTTTACTTCCGACAGAACTAACATTATCCGCAACCTATTCTTCAGGTTCTATTGTTGCTGATTATACTTTAACCGCAAATCAAGGTGTTGACGCTCGAACTAGTATAAGTTTTACGAATACATTAGGCACAATAACCGGCGATAGTATACAAATTGTAACTGGGGTTACTATTTCTAGAGGTCAAACTACATCGGGGTCATCTGTAACTGTTGATGGTGATTTTAGTAATTTAGATTTTACATCATTCTTTTCTAATATATCGGTATCTCCATCCACAATAAATTTAGATACCGAACTTTTAGTAAGTGAAAATTTTGGTGATGCGTTATCGGCCAATTGCTATTGTTACTTATTCACTAATACCTCTACAAAATCAGCCACTTTAAAATTTGAGCCGTGTAGTGGTGGTAAAGTCACATCAATTTTAGGCCCACTACAGTCCGCATATCAATGTATAAAAAAATATGGTTATTCGATAAGTTCTTCAGTAACCGCAACACTACAACAGCAATGTAATTTTCCTGATTATGAATGTGGACCGCCTCCATCTGCAACACCTACCCCAACCCCGACTCAAACACCTACTCAAACACCTACACCTACGATTACTCCCACAATTACTTTAACCATGACTCGTACACCAACGGTAACACCGACTCAAACTCTTTTACCCTTTATAAGTGGTTGCCCAATATTTTTTGCATCCAAATTTAATTCTAATCTTTATCAATATAATTTAGTATCAAATACATTAACCTATATTAATTTATCTAATGATAGTTTTTGTTTAGAGGCGGCGGCTTCAGGTATTGCCAACAAATTTTATGAATTAATATCTGATGGAGGGGTTTCTCAATATCCCGTTGTTAGATATTGGAATTGGGATTACGAGACAAGAACAATTTATTCAGGACCTATAGATGCTGAAGTACCCAATTCAACATATAATGGTGAAATAGGATTAGGTCTTGCACCAACATTAGATGGTGAAAAAGTTTATATATCACAGTATGGATGGAATTCAAACTCCAATATACAGACGGTGTTATTATTTGATTTAACCGGAACAACAGAGTTATTCGATTTAGTTGAAAATCGGTATGTCATTGACATGACCAGAAATTCAACAGATTCTTTGTTTTTATTAACAAGGGGCTCATCTCAAATTTGGATTGAGCAATGGGAAACTGATGACACATCTGCAGGGTCCTCAAAAATATTTGAATTCCCTGTGTTTTCTAATTCTCAGACTGAGGAAAGTTCTATTTTTGTGGATTCAGGTAATTTATATATGTTACAATACGGATATCCTGACCACGCAGTTTACCAAATATCTAATATTCCTCCATATGAAATAACCTACATAAATGGGTTCTCAATTGTTCCACAAGTAATTGCCGGAGCAGCCGCATTTCCTGAATGCTCAGTTTTTGATTTCACAAAATTAATTGTTAATATACAATCGGTATATTCCGTTAATTCATCTTCAGTAACTTATAATCTTACTTTTAATTACCCAATAAATGAAGATTTAACTATTGGTTTTACCGATACTATTGGGGTTTATTCAGGTAGTCCGATTGTTGTAACTACAGGAGTCACTGTTTCAGCAAGTGCAATAACAGGTACAACCACAGTTGTAATCGATGTAGATTTTAACAATTTAAGTCATGTTAGTACATTTAGTGGATATTCATTTACCCCGTACTATTATAGTGGGGCAGTAACTATTACTGATACAGATGTATTCCCTACACCTACTCCTACTGTTACAAAAACAAAAACACCTACTCCGACAATAACTAAAACAGTAACTAAAACTCCAACTTTAACACCAACACCGACATTTAATTGTTTTTGTTATAGTGTAACCAATAATATTAGTGGTACTTCTGAAATTGCGTACCTAACTTGTTCAGGTGAAGAAGGATTTTTCTACTTAAATACATTAGGTGAAACTGTAAAATTATGTGTAGTTCAAAATGGAATTGCGGTCGCACTTGGTTCGGCTACTATATCTTTAGAGGGTTCTTGTTTGGATGGATTTTGTCCAACTCCTACACCAACACCAACCAATACTAAAACTCCAACAATAACTCCTAGCGTAACACCTGAAGCGGTAACCGCAACAACCTATGTTTATAATATCGCGACAGGATGTACTTGTGATAGTACTGTAATATATAGCGATAATTCCAATTTTAATAGTAATCCTAATGTTTATTCCAACATTAATTTAACAACACCGTATCCTAATGGTGTTGTTTATTATAACGGAGGAGAATATATTATAAATTCAGGAGTAGTAACTCCTGGTGGAACTATGTGTACTTTTCCTTATTGCCTTCCCGATATATGTGATTCTTACACAAATTATGAAATATTCAACCACAGTTACAATTCATTAGAAATAACATTTACATTTAATAGTTGCAGTGGATTTACCATTACCGCACCACCACTTACTTTGGTTTATGTTAATTCAAATACGGAGCCTGTAACGACACCTATTTTACCAACACCAACACCAACAATAACACCAACTAGAACGGCTACACCTACAAGAACACCAACTGTTACTCCGACTATATCTCCATCAAACTTTCCGGATTGTGAGTGTATAACGCTCTATACTTACGGTATTGCCGCTTCATACAGCGCGTTAACTTGTAATGGCGATTCTACCGGCATAGGGGGAGTACCTCCAGAATCTTCAATAAATGGATGCTATCGAAAAAATACATTTGTGGTACTTAGTAGTGAAGAATTTGTATTGGTAATAACGGGAAACACATGTAGGGTAACTGGCGAATGCTCCCCTCCCCCAAGACCAACTAGGACTCAAACTCCTACGGCGTCAATAACACCATCGATTACACCAACAAGAAGTTTAACACCATCGATTACACCAACAAGAAGTTTAACACCATCAATTACACCAACAAGAAGTTTAACACCATCAATAACGCCAACAATAACAGTTTCAAATACACAAAACTTTATTTTATCAACACCAACGCCAACCGCCTCACCATCGTCATTAATTTGTCCATATCAAGTGGGTTATTTTAACACTACGGGTAATGTAATGAGATTTGATTTTAATGAGTACAATGCCCTTATATATGTCGCCACAACAGGTGGAACTGAGGTTTACGATACATCATATTCTTATATTGAAACAATACCAAATTCTTTGAGTGGGGGTACCCCATCTTTCGCTAGTGTTGCATTTGTTAATGAATTAATTTATGTGGGGGGAGATACTGGTAATAAATCAATAGATGTTTATGATACAATTAACTTAACCGGAGCTACTATTAGTGTTGGAAATAGTGTTTTAGAAATGTCGGTTGATAGAACAGAGTCTTTTGTAGGATTCATATTGGATAATACCCAATATAAACAAATATCTGTCCCAACACAATCAATAAACGCAACATTAAATGTCAGTGCAACCACTAATGGTGATATAGCTTGGTCTAGACTAAACGATAAGTTTTGGGTTGTCTCTACAGGAGACACGATTGTTTATGTTGACGCAACAGCTAAAGATATTTTTGGTACTGACACAATTCCTATGGGGGGTTATAGTGGATATGGTAAACGATTACTTGATGACGTTACTAATTCATATACTTATTTGTTGGTTGATGGTCAAATATTATTTGTTTATGATGGTGAGTCGTCTGTACTTATTGATTTTGATTTAACAACATATAGTGGTACCAATACAAGTATGACAATCGATGTAAATAACAACAAACTTTACATTCTTAATGTTGTCGGTAACGTATTCGGATTAATCAAGATTGATATTTCAACTTTAACTGATGAAGGTTTAACAGTACTTGATACATACGTAGGATATACAAATGGTGAAATAATATATGACCTAAACAATTTTGAAATTTTGTTAAGTCTTAAACCTTTCGATAATGTGATTTATAGATTCTGTACTTAATTATATAATTACAATGTCTAAATCTTTACTTATTAAAACGTTTACCAAAGTATTTATAGAATAAAATCTTTGGATGGAATTTTTCATTAAAAAGGGAGCAACACTCCCCCTACTTAAATTAAACATTGTTGACAATGGTAGAAACGATTATAACAACTTTCTAAACACATTAGAGTTGTCATCATTGTTTTTTTCAATGATAAATGTTGATACGGGTATTCCAAAGATTATGAATAAACCGGCAGGGGTCGGAGGAACATCACCAAATTATTTCGTATATTATCAATTTCAAAATACCGATACAACAAAGGAAGGTAGGTTCGAAGGTGAATTTATTATTAAAAATTCTGATGGAACGTATGTTCTTACTTTAGGTGAAAAACTTTACGTAAACATCACCGAATCTTTTATTTTAGATGACCAATCTTTTGCGGACTGCTATGTTGTTGATTATCTATGTTGTTCTAATCCATCCCCAATCCCAACTCCTACAATCACACCTAGTTCTACAATCCCTGTAACTTCAACGCCTACAAAGACACCTACATCTACCCCTACCCCAAGTGTTACAGATAACGTAATAGTTTTATTATTAGACGCCGAATATTCATCGGGGTCTATTGTTGCTAATTTCTATTTAAATTCAAATAAAACACTTACTCAAAATGTTACAGTATCTTTTGTTAATACTTTAGGTGTTTTAGTTGGGTCACCGATAGTTATAACAACTGGTGTAACAATTAGTACTGGAAATATATCAGGTACATCCGAGGTGATAATTGGTGATGACTATGATAATTTGGATGGTACAAGTACTTTTTCTAATATAACGGTATCACCATCAAGTACCACATTCGTATATGACGTTATTACTGTACCTGAATTTTTAACTAAAACACCAACACCTACACCAACTGTAACTGTAACTTTAACACCAAATCTTACTTTAACACCTACCAGTAGTGCAACTCCAACTAATACCCCAACACCATCAATTACAGAATCTGTAACTCCTACTAATACGCAAACTGTAACTCCTACTAATACGACTACTAATACACCAACACCATCAATTACAGAGTCAGTAACTCCAACTCAAACACCTACTCAAACACCTACTAATACTTTAACCGAAACACCTACTCAAACACCTACTAATAGTTTAACCGCAACCGTGACCCCATCAGAAACTCCGACTCAAACACCTACTAATACGGTAACAAATACACCAACAACTTCAGAAACACCAACCAACACTCCGACAAATTCCGTAACAAATACCCCTTCTCAAACCGTTACACAATCAGTTACACCTACCATTTCACAAACACCAACTATAACACCAACTATAACACCAACAAATTCTACGACACCAACTAATACACCAACAAATTCTATGACGCCAACTATAACCCCGTCATCCGTAATTAGATTAACCTCACAGGACACGTTGTTAATATCAAATAGTGGATTAACTACGAATAGTTTATGGGTAATGGACACAAATACATTATCACCTAACTTACTTGTAAGCGCACTTGCAGAACCAACGGTTCCATATTCAGATATTGCACATACAGAAAATCGTTTATGGATTGGTGGTAGTAATACAAGTGGAATTATATTGGAATACGAATTAACATTAAACCCATTTTCTTTGTCATTTAGAAGGAATTTAAATTTACCATCTGGTACAAATAGAATTAGTGAGGGTATGGCGGTAAGACAAAGCGGTGGTGACACATTCTTAATATGTACAACAGGTGCAACTGCAGCAACAAATACCCCTCAAATTACTTGCGGGGTAGTTGAATTCCAAATTACTGGTGATTCTTCATATACTTTGACTTCAGTACCTAAGTTTCAATTTGAAATTTCTGGAACATGTCTTGGAGATATGGTATACACAACCAACGATAAGTTGATTGTTATGTTAAGAATTAATACATCAAGTAATACTCAAATATATAGAATATGTCAATATAATTACACAACCGGGTCACCCGAGGCTTTAATTAGTCCAAGTAATATTTTATTTCCAACTAGAAATTCGTTTTTCAATTTGAATTCAAATTTATACTTGTTAAGGGCGGGTAATACATCTGCTTCAACTTCAAACACAGCACCAATAAGCCTTAATTCACCATATACCATGTCCGCAATAACTAGTTCTTTTTGGGTGGGTGCCGCCATAAACGGAGCGTCACAAGTCCCAAGTGCGTCAACCATTAATTTTATAGTTACTTAAAAATACAAATAATTATAATAGAATTATGTCGCAACAAATAATAACCATAGAAAGTGTCCATTACGATGGTGAAATTGCGCAAATTTTATTCCAACCAATAAATTCTGACCAAGTTATTAATTTAGGTTCAGTAACTTTACCTTATACATACGAACCGGCACCTCCTTTAGACATATACGGTTCTTATACTATTTTAACAGAGGAAGACCCTAGTTGTCCATATTATATTACGGCACCTTTACCAACCCCAACGAATACCCCAACAATATCTCTAACAAAATCACAAACACCAACACCATCAATAACAAGTTCTCCTACTATAAGTTTAGACCCTTGTAAAATACCGGCAACCCCATCTAATACTCCTGACCCTACCCAAACAAGAACACCAAAGGCGACAGTAACACCGTCGCCAACAAATTCTAAAATACCTTGTTCTCCCAACGCCACACCAACTAATACTCCAACACCAAGTAACACCCCTACTAATCGACCAACCAAAACTCCGACTAAAACCCCAACTAAAACCCCTACAAATACACCAACAAACACACCGACAAGAACAGTTACCGCAACAAACTCAAGAACCCCATACCCAACAAAGTCATTTACGCCGTCTAATACCCCCACTAAAACTGAAAGACCGACAAGTACACCAACAAAAACTACAACAAGTACACCAGCCCCTACTAAGACACCAACTAAATCAATTACCCCCACTAAGACTTCAACCCCAACTAATACCCCAACTAAAACAATAACTAAAACTCCTGCCGCATCATTAACCCCAACAAACACTATTCAACCGACATCAACTCCTGCGGGTGTTGTGGCTTGTGGTGAAGGTGTGAGAATACAACAAGGTGGGGCCGGTACATTTACTTATGACATAATTTTAGGTTCAGATATAGGTCCTGTGAAATTCACCTATAATGCCAATAATGTTCCTGACCAATTTAAAGTAAATTGGGGTGGGGTTGTGGTTATAGATACAGGATTTGTGGGTGGTGCCGGATTTGACGACCAATTGATTAAACTGGGTTATCCTCCTGTTTCAGGTCCTGGTTCAGGTACTGCGTCATTTATAAAAAGTGCAGCGTCGCCAACATTTGTTACCGTAACAGTATTAGCCCCATTTGGTGGTACGGTATGGAATTTCACGTTAGATTGTCCTGTACCGGCAGCAACACCAGCACCAACAAAGACGGTAACACCTACTAACACAGGTACTGTCAATATAACTCAAACCCCAACTAACACCCAAACAAAAACACCTGCAATTACTCCTCCTCCTACTAAAACGGTCACCCCAACTAAAACTGTAACATCAACACCAACTAAAACTGTGATATCAACCCAAACACCTACGGTTACAAGTACAAAAACACCTACAACAACTCCTACGGTAACTTTAACATCAGGATTCTATTCTAATTGTTTTTGTTATAGACCGATAGTAAATCCTGGATTTACACAAGGTAGAATTGTATACACAAATTGTACTACAGGTATTTTCGTGCAAGAATTTATACAATCGGCAAATACAACAACTAATATTTGTGCGGTTGCTGGGTCACTTATTTTAGAAAATTTAACAGCGACCCTATTTGGAGATTGTCCTCAAGGAGTTTGTGTTGCATACACACCGACTCCAACCCCAACTAAAACATCCGCGGCCTTTGCTCCGACATCAACACCAACCCAAACCCCAACTAGAACAGTGACTCAAACTGATTCAAATGTATCACTGATTCTTGGAGCGGTATTTAGTCCGGGTTCGGTTATAATTAACTATACCTTAACCGCAAACAGACCTTTGACTAGTACAATAACAGTTTCCTTTACAAATACTTTAGGAGTTATAGTAGGAAGTCCAATTGCTGTAACCACAGGAGTTACAATTTCATCAGGATTCTCATCAGGTCAAACCCAAGTCACTCTCGGTGATGATTATTACAATTTGAGTAGAAGTAGTGTATTCTCAAATATTACAGGAATACCAACAGGAGGTACCTTTAGTTACAACATAACAGAAAATTCAATATTCCCGACAAATACCCCGACAACTAGCGTTACCCCGACAAATACCCCAACAGTTACAAAAACTCCAACTCCAACTAAAACAGTAACAAGAACCCCTATTCCGTCACCAACACAAAACGCAGCCCCAACCTCAACACCAACTCAAACCCCAACTAAAACTCCACCATCAACTGCCGCCCCAACTAAAACTCCAACCCCATCAAACACACCAACATCATCTGTAACTCCTACAATAACTAAAACTAAAACAAACACCCCTACTAGCACACCGACAAATACTAATACAATATCTTTAACTCCAACTAATACTAATACACAGACAAGCACAGTAACACAAACCGTCACATTGACTAACACTCAGACTAATACTCCAACTAAAACAACTACTCCAACTAAAACAACTACCCCGACTAATACTACAACTAATACTAATACTCCAACTAACACACCTTCAAACACTCCAACGTTAACTATAACCTCAACTCCTAACACACCAACTCCAACTAAAACAAATACCCCATCTCCAACAGTAACATTATCTCAAAACGCATTCCCAAGCTTAGCCGCTGCCACTATAACTGAAATAGGTCTTAACGTACAAATAACTAACACAACACCTTATACGTTTGATGTGCATGTTGATTATATTGATAATATAATTGACACATTAACTCCTTCAGAAGTTGGTTTATACTCAACTTCAATATTTGACGGTGGTGTAATTATTTTAACTCCGGCAGGGTGTAATTATAGTGGTGACTGTTCTACATGTTTCACAACTGAAGGATTTTTGGCTGATTGTGATACGGGATGTCCATTTAATGGAAGTTTACAATTCTCTATTGTAAGCGGAGGCACTCACATTAGAATGTTTAATCCAGGTCCTACGTATTTGTCAATTTATAACAACATAGGTACTTCATTACAATTAGCAGAGGCTGCGTCTGGAGTTACTAGAGATTTACCATTGTCTTTCTTTACTAATGAAACATATGTGGTACAACCGGCAGGATTCCCATTAGGAAGTTGTTATAGTTGTTACAACACAGTAACTTTACTCGAGGTTAACTGTAACTCAGGAATCCCAACCGCAACACCAACGGTTACTCCAACCAATACCCCAACTAATACAGTTACACCATCAATCACTCCAACAAATAGTGTTACACCATCAATTACACCAACAATTACAATTACATCATCGATAACTCCTACAATAACTAAAACCCCAACACCAACAGTAACTTCAAATTTGAGTATTTTAAGTCCTGATTTAATGTTATTTAAGGTTGGTAGTTATAGGCCTGGAGTACAACAGTATACTATATTAGATTTAAAATTATACAAGTACAATCCTGATTCCGAAGTATTAACTGAATTATCATTCTCACCATCTCAAATTCCAAATGATGGGTGGATAATGTACAATGCCGTGAGAACATCTACTAAATTGTATATATTTAGTTATTACGCACAAACTGCGGTACAAAGAACTTATGTTGTGGAGTACAATATAACTGATTCACCATTCACCTTAACATACTCTAAAAATTTTGTATTAAATACAAGTAGTTATCGTTTGGCAACCGCGGCATTTGAATCCGGTGGAGTTACCACATTATTATTTGTAGGAAATAAAGCAACATTTTCAAATGTATTTACTACGGTAAACCCCGCAACAGTAACAACAGGGACGACAACAAATTCAATGACTGATTTGTACTATACTAGTAATAGTAATCCAAATAAACCTCCATGTGGAAGTCAAACTCAAATTTATGGTATTACAGTAACAAATACATCACCAAGAAAAATAATATCAATAAATGCTTGTCCAGGTAGTCCAACTTCATATTATTTGACTCAATATAATTATTCAAATGGTGTTATTGATAATTATATTGATATTACTTCATGGTATACAACAAGTGGGCCAAAAGATATCTCATATTATAACGGAAAATATTATTTATTATATTCGGATGGCACTTTAATATCTATAGAACCTGGTAATCCTTCTAACTATTCATTTGTCGCTAGTCTTCCGGCACCATATTTAGGTGTTAATGAAGTACCAAAATCTTTAAGCGTAATATTCAGTGAAATAGACCAAAATCTTTTTTAATTTGACAAGATAGTTTTCAATATTTATAATTGATATAAAGGTAAATGTCGTAATTTCGCGGCAGCCAATAAACCAATCAATTATGATAAGTCAAGAAGAAATTAAATCGTTTCTAGAAGGAAACGACCCCGAAGAGCACATCGTTGCCATAGAATTTGACTATGTTTCAGATTCTATATTCAAAATCAAAGAAATACCTGGTAAAGGGAAAGAAATTAAGAAAGACACATTCGTTGCGTTTGCATGGGTCGGTGACCTACGAGGTTTAAATTTTTATCAATCATCAAAGGCTTTACAGAAAGAGGCCATGTCCAAGTACGGAATCATGATTGAAAAACTTGAAACAGGTGACAATGACAGAATGGAGGAAGGTCTAAAGTATATGGTTAAATCCTTAAAGGGTTACCGTTCTTTAATTCAATTCTTCCGTGATGGTGGTGCTGACCCTTGGGGTGAAAGAACAAAAGACTTAATTCTTGTATTACCCCCCACCGAACAATATCTTATATCAAGGGAAAAAAGATTATTCAAAGGATACGATGAATACAACGACATCACGAGGTTTGTATTTGACTTGGAGACGACCGCACTCGAACCCAAAGACGGTCGTATATTCATGATTGGTATCAAGACAAACAAAGGTTACCAAAAAGTAATTGAGTGTTCTAATGAGGACGAGGAGAGACGAGGACTCGTAGAATTCTTCAACATCATAGATGAATTAAAGCCAAGTATTATCGGAGGTTATAACTCCGCAAACTTTGACTGGTATTGGATATTCGAACGTTGTAAAGCGCTTAACCTCGAAATTAAAAGGATTTGTAAAACACTTAACCCAAAATATACAATTAAGGAAAGTGAGAACATGCTCAAACTTGCCAACGAAGTTGAAAGATACAATCAGGTTGGAATGTGGGGTTATAATGTAATTGATATTATTCACTCGGTAAGGAGAGCCCAAGCAATTAATTCAAGTATTAAGTCGGCAGGTTTGAAGTATATCACCCAATATATTGACGCAGAATCCGAAGACCGAGTTTATATTGACCACACCGAGATTGGCTCAATGTATGCCAAAAAGGAAGAATATTGGTTAAACATTAAAAACGGAAAATACAAGAAAGCTAATAATCCTGAATTTAATGATTTAGATACAAGATTTCCTGGCACATACATTAAGACAACAGGTGATGATATTGTGGAGAGATATCTCGATGATGACTTGGAGGAAACTTTACTTGTTGACGAAGAATTTAATCAGGGCACATTCCTACTCGCATCCCTTGTACCAACAACATATGAGAGAGTATCTACGATGGGTACCGCAACACTTTGGAAGATGCTTATGCTTGCGTGGAGTTATAAACACAAACTCGCAATACCAAAGAAACAATCGAAGACGGATTTTGTTGGTGGATTGTCACGACTATTAAAGGTTGGATATTCTACTGATGTGTTAAAACTGGATTTTTCTTCACTTTATCCGTCAATACAACTAGTACACGATGTATTCCCTGAATGTGATGTTACAGGCGCAATGAAAGGTATGTTGTCATATTTCAGAGATAGTCGTATTAAATATAAAAATTTGGCTAAACAATATTCAAATATTGATAAAAAACTTTCATTATCTTACGATAGAAAACAATTACCAATCAAAATTTTTATAAACTCATTATTTGGAGCATTGTCCGCACCACAGGTGTTTCATTGGGGGGATATGTATATGGGAGAACAGATAACTTGTACTGGTCGTCAGTATCTTAGGCAAATGCTTTATTTTTTTATGAAAAAAGGTTATACCCCACTAGTATGTGATACCGATGGTATGAACTTCTCACTTCCTGAAGGTGGTGTTAATGATAGGAATTATATTGGTAAGGGTAATAACTGGTTGGTTAAAGAAGGTAAGGAATATACAGGATTTGAAGCAGATGTTGCCGAGTTTAACGACACGTTTATGAAAGGAGCAATGGGGCTTGATTGTGATGGAACATGGAAATCTTGTATGAATATTGCTCGTAAGAATTACGCAACAATGGAACACAACGGTAAAATTAAACTTACAGGTAATTCCATTAAGAGTAAAAAACTTCCACTTTATATTGAGGACTTTTTGGATAAGGGAATAAAAATGTTACTTGAGGGTAAGGGTCAGGAGTTTGTTGAGTGGTATTATGAATATTTACAAAAAATATATGATAGACAAATCCCCCTCATGAAAATCGCTCAAAGGGCTAAAATAAAACTATCTATTGAGGATTATATAAAACGTTCTAAAGAAAAAACAAAGGCGGGTAATGAAAACTCAAGAATGGCTCATTTAGAGCTCGCAATCAGAGATAAAATTGCCGTAAATTTAGGAGATGTGATTTTTTATGTTAATAATGGAATAAAGGCCTCGCATGGAGATGTTCAAAAAGTTAATAAACCAAAAAACGGATGGAAGCAGGAACATAGTGATACGTTTTTTAAAACTTACAACAAAGTTTTAGACAACACAATGAATTCATTCATACAATTAAATTGTTATAGATTAGAACCGTCTGAAGTTGAGTCTAATCCCGATTTATTAGGTGAATATAATATCGCTAGAGCTATCGTAACTTTCAACAAAAGAATTGAACCTTTGTTGATTGTATTTGGAGAGGAAGTTAGAAACAATTTATTAGTAGATAATCCTGAAGATAGAGGACTTTTCACAAAAGAACAATGTAAGTTAATTAATGGTATTCCATTTGAGGACGGTGACCAAGACAGTATTGAAGATTTGTTAACGATTACGGAACAAGAGATAAAGTATTGGGGTAAAAGAGGGGTTAATCCTTATTATATTTATGAGTTAGCTGAAAATGGGTGGGAAAAATATGTGGATTTACAAATAAAAAGTGAAACTTTAACTAATTAATTGATATTTATATTTATGGGGAGACCAAAAATTAAAGAAGAAAATAAGAAATTAAAATTTGGTATAAGTTTAGACCCTAAACTTTATACACAAATTAAAAAAGACGGATTTAAGGTCTCAACACTAATAGAAAAATTAGTTAGGGAGTATTATGGAAACAAAAATTTGTAGTAAATGTAAGGAGTTGAAAAATTCCTGTGAATTTTCTTTTTCAAAAAGAAATAAAAATGGTTTGAGAGGAGAATGTAAAGAGTGTCAAAAAAAATATTATAGTAAGAATTCTGAAAAACTAAAATCTCGCAGAGTAGAGAGATATAAAGAAAATCCCGAAAAGGAACAAATTAGAATTAAGGAATATTATAAAAGTAATAAAAAAAATATTATTAATCAGTTAAGAATAAAAAAACAAGAAAACGAAAAATTAAGAATAATCTCAAATCTAAGGAGTAGAATAAGTCAATTTATAAAAAGTAAAAAAATTCATAAAGATAACGAAACTTTGAAGTTGATAGGTTTAAGTTTGGATGGTTTAAAGGAACATCTACAATCACAATTTAGAGACGGAATGGGATGGGACAACTATGGTAGTTGGCATATTGACCACATAATACCTCTATCATCTGCTAAAACTACTGAGGAATTTAATAAATTATGTCACTACACAAATTTACAACCTCTTTGGTCGTATGAAAATTTGAGTAAGGGTAAAAAATTAATCCATTTTGAGACCATCGGAGGACAGAACGTACCAATGGTTACCAATGTTGATTAATTCTACACAGGCACCTTTTTTCATTTCGATTTCCTCGTAGTATTCATCAATTAGACCCGAGTTTGTCTTCAATAAAGTATTAGTAAGTGATTTAATAATAAGATGAGTAGTTGTAGTCCTGTCTAAAGTTAGCCGACAGGACTCAACTTCTCTAACTAAAATTATATTTTCACCATTTGTGGTATATTCTGACTCGGAGATTGTCTTAATATTTAACTCACTATCAGCCGCAACAGTATATGTTGTTTTACCACCAACTATTTTTCTAACGATATTAGATTTCTGCATAATTAGATAACGTAAATTTGTCTTGGCATTGCTGTGAGTTTCTTAATCTTGTTAAGATTTTCAGCAATC
>Ga0315905_10002437_pt1 | contig 19562 bp, 16 predicted proteins | sample LakEriMetagenome_5_FD_203522 | JGI IMG/M metagenome (GOLD analysis project Ga0315905, IMG submission 203522) | Freshwater fungal communities from buoy surface, Lake Erie, Ohio, United States - Buoy 4 MA121 | ecosystem: Environmental > Aquatic > Freshwater > Lake | place: USA: Lake Erie, Ohio... | reverse complement strand
AGGATGGGACCGGAGTTTCTATGCGGGCTTTATTGGCCCTGTTGGGATCGAGCAGGAAACCTCCATCTACGTCAATCTCCGTACCGCGAGTCTTCACCAGACCCATGCCCTCCTCTATGCAGGTGCAGGCGTGACGGAGGATTCGGTACCGGAAAAAGAATGGGAGGAAACCGAACTGAAGTGCGAAATCATCGGTAAGTTTATCCAAAATCCAGACGCTTGATCCTCCAACCCATCCTTGATTTAGTTGCCATTTGTGCCGCGCAGGGCATACGACAGGTAGTGCTCTCGCCTGGTTCTCGATGTGCTCCCCTGACGCTTTCTTTTGCACGGCATCCCGAGATGGAGGTCCGAACGATTTCCGATGAACGGTCGGCTGCCTTTATCGCCTTGGGTATGGCCCAGCAGCTGAAGCAACCCGTAGTGCTCGTTTGTACCTCAGGATCTGCCGCGCTCAACTACTATCCAGCGATTGCCGAGGCATTTTTTCAACAAATTCCCTTGCTAGTATTGACCGCCGATCGACCTCCGGAGTGGGTGGATCAGTGGGATGGACAAACCATCTTCCAAGAAGAAGTCTATGGCAAGCATGTCAAGAAAAGTTTCCGATTTCCCGATTCCTTTGCCCACCCTGACCAAGTATGGGGTGCGCAGCGCATCGTCAACGAAGCCATTCACCTGAGTCGGCAATTTCCTGCTGGCCCGGTCCATGTTAATATTCCGCTACGTGAACCTTTTTATCCCGAACAAGGAGAAGCGTTCGAGTTTCCCAAGCATCCCCGCACGGTTCAAGTCGAATCCCCAAGCTTTAACCTAAGTGAAGAAAGCTTGGCAAAGCTCAAGCAGGAGTTGCAAAGCAAGAGACGTATTCTGCTAGTTCCAGGGCAGCAAGGTTCCCATCCCGAACTCCTACAAGTGCTGGAAGAATTGGCACGAACAAAGCAGGTGGTAGTGGTCGCCGACAGCATCACCAACATGCAGGGAGACGGCTGTATTACCTTGCACGACCATTGGATAGGAAAAGAAGAATTTCAGGAAGAGCTCCGACCGGATTTGCTAATCACCTTTGGGAAATCCATCATTTCGAAGTCGCTCAAATTATTTCTGCGCAAGCAGCAAGTAGCCCATTGGCATATCCAAACAGATGGGCAGGCAAAAGACACCTTTCAGAGCCTTTCACGGGTTGTGGCGAGCAAGCCTTTACCGGTTTTACGTTGGATGCTTGAAGAAATTTCTTCCCAAGATTTCAGCTATTTCCAAGGTTGGCAAAACTTAGAGTCTCGCGTTTCGGACGCTTTACCTAAGGTTCTTCGGGAAGTGGAATTTGGAGAGTATGGAGCATTGGCTACGGTCCTTGATCGTACCCCAAGCAGCAGTATGATTCATGTGGCCAATTCCATGGCGGTACGCTATTTGAATTTTCTAGGTAAACGAACACAAGAGATTCGCTGCAACCGCGGCACTTCGGGCATCGATGGCAGCAGCAGCACGGCAGTTGGCGCTGCCTTTGTTCGCGAGGGATTGGTCACCTTGATTACTGGAGACATGGCCTTTTTCTACGATCGGAATGCCTTTTGGCACAACTATCCCTTGGCAAATCTGCGAATCATCCTCCTCAATAACCATGCAGGAGGAATCTTCAGATTGATCGATGGCCCAGCGAAGCAACCCGAGTTGGTCGATTTTTTTGAAACTAAGCAGGCCTTGACGGCGGTTCACTTAGCAGCCGAGTATGGATTTCACTATGCTGCTGTCACTACTTCGGAGGAATTGGAGACTGCCTTAGTAGAGTTTTACGAACCTAGCCTTCAGCCAAAAATCATAGAAATAGAGAGCAGCAGTTCCAGGAATGCCGAAATCCTAAAACAAATAAAAGGAAGCATTGCTGCTTCCTTCATTTGATGGAGAGGTTGACTTAACTCCTATTTTTTCTGAAAGACACGAATGTAGTCCACCTTCATTTCCTGAGGGAAAACCGTACTTCCATCGGGGATACCGGGCCAAGTACCGCCCACTGCAACATTTAGGATGAAGAAGAATGGCTTTTGAAATTCATTCAATTCCACCGGCCGAATGTCAATGACGTGATATTGGACATTGTCTAATAGCCAAACGATCTTTTCAGCATCCCAAATGATTGAAAAAACATGGTACTCATCATTAAAAATTCCGAATGGAAGACTTGTTTTTCCTCCATAATTGGCATTGCTTCCTGCGTTATCCCAAAACACGGTCCCGTGAATAGTTCCATCTCTATTTTCCGAACTTCCACCAACCATCTCCATGATGTCAATTTCTCCGCATTTGGGCCAACCGACCTCAGAAAAATTTTCGCCCAACATCCACAAAGCAGGCCATATCCCCTGTCCTTTGGGAAGCTTGGCTCGGATATCAACTCTTCCGTAAGTGAAAAACTTTTTCCCTTTCGTAATTAATCGAGAAGAAGTGTAATTCTTTGTGCCAGCGTTTTCCTTTTTTGCTGTGATGACTAGGTTACCGTCTTGTAGGGTGGTGTTTTCCTTCTTGTAAAACTCCAATTCCTGATTTCCCCAGCCACAATTAGCAGGACATCCATCCCCAATTTCAAAAGTCCAGTCCGAAGAAAGTGTAGCATCTGAAAACTCATCTGACCAGACCTTATTGTATCCATCGTAGCTATCAGGACTTGTATATCCAGCATTTGGACCCAATCCCAGCAAGGTTGCAGTCATGCTGATGGTCTGAGACGCGACCACATAATCCAATTCTGTTGCATGGGCCTGTACATTCAATTGAAAATTACCTCTTTGGGTAAAGGTCTTGGAAGCGGTATTGCCATCCACTCGTTGGCTTACCTCCCCTGGAGTACCAAAGTTAACCTTATAAAAAATTGCATTATCCGCTTTAAAATTTGCCTTGACAACCCCGTTAGCGAGGTATTCCACGGTCACAACTAGATTGTCTGGCAATTTGATCTGAGGCTCAGATTCACCTTCCGAACAGGAATAAAAGAAAGCGGAACCAAAAAGGAGGGTGATTAGCGCAAGAAATTTATGCATGGGTTTATTATTTTGCCACAATATAAACTGAAAATGGATTATCCGCAATTATCCCAAAGGCTCAAATTCAGAGTTGACCAATGCGAATAATCGCTGACAGACGACAGACCAGGGTCTGCAGGAAGTCAAAGGTCCACAGGCCGCTTTCTTAAACTTCAAACCTTCTTTTGGTTACTGGTAAAAATGCGGATATTCACATTCCATAAATTGGCATTGCTAGTTTCAGTTTGAAAATCAATTCAAAATCCTTCTGGGTTTTGAAAACCCCAACCAATATGAAGACATTTCGATACGGAGAAGACCAGTTGACCGCATCCATCGCTCTAGGCTTGGCGAGAAAAGAGATTCAAGGAGTGCTGAGCCCTGCTAGGATTCAAAAAGTACAACAATCTGCGGCTGCCGTAGCTGAAATCGCTGCGGGTGAGCGAATAGTTTATGGAATCAATACCGGTTTTGGACCGCTCTGTACCAGCAAGATATCGGCTGCAGATACGCAGCTCCTGCAGGACAACTTATTGAAAAGCCATGCCGTAGGAGTCGGTGAACCCGTGGAAAATGAGATTTCAACCCTCATGCTAGTGCTCAAAGGCCATGCCTTGGCCCAAGGGTATTCGGGTATTCGACTTGAGACGCTGGAACGCATTCTCTGGATGATTTCGGAAGGAATAGCACCCCTCGTGCCCATCCAAGGATCGGTTGGTGCCTCTGGGGATTTGGCGCCACTCTCCCATTTATTTTTACCGCTGATAGGTGCAGGCAAGGTGAATTACCGCGGAGAAGTAATTGCTGCTTCCCTTTTGCTCCAAAAATTGGGAAAAGCACCCTTAACTCTGGGGCCCAAAGAAGGACTCGCCTTGATCAACGGTACCCAGTTTATGGCTGCCCATGGCGTGAAAGTCGTGGAGCGGTTGCACAGCTTACTTAGCCATGCCAACATCACCGGGGCCATGATGATTGAAGGTTTGCTCGGATCCATCGCTCCGTTCTCAGCCGATCTCCATCAGCTTCGTCCCTATGCGGGCAACCTTCATGTGGCGCAGACCCTTCACCAACTGTTGAAAGACTCTGATATCGTCGCTTCCCATGCCAACTGTTCGCGGGTGCAGGACCCCTATTCGCTGCGTTGCATGCCCCAGGTGCATGGTGCAAGTTGGAATGCCTACCTGCACCTCAAGCAGACTTTAGAAATCGAGATCAACTCCGTAACGGACAATCCGGTAGTCTTTGATGCCAATCACACCATTTCTGGAGGTCATTTTCATGGGCAGCCCATTGCCTTGCCTTTGGATTATGCGACTTTGGCCGCTTCTGAAATCGGAAATATTTCAGACCGACGGATTTACCTATCCATTGAGGGAAGTACACCCGGTGTACCCAAACTCTTGCTCAAAGAGACTGGGCTGAATTCTGGGATGATGATTCCCCAATACACCACAGCTGCATTGGCTTCAGAAAACAAGGGGCTTTGCTTTCCCGCCTCCGCGGATTCCATCCCCACTTCCTTGGGTCAGGAAGACCACGTAAGCATGGGCAGCATCAGTGCACGGAAAGCACTACGGGTGATTGACAATGTGGAAAAAATTCTCGGTATTGAGTTGCTGTATGCCGCTCAGGCCATGGACTTCCATGCACCACTCCGTTCGGGGAAAATCTTGAATGCCGTTTACAGCAAAATACGCGAAGTAATTCCTCCTCTTGAAAAAGATCGGATATTGTACGAGGACATGGAAACGGCCATTGACTTGGTGAAAGGTGGATCCTTACTTGCGCTTGCCCATCAGGTGGCTCAGGAAACAGGTGCTTCCTACCAAACCGAGTGGTCCGCCCTTTTTGACTATTGATGCCCATGAAAAAACTAATCGGTCCCATCCGCCAAGTGCTCACCCTGGATCGTTTGCCGCTCAAAGGTGCGCTTCGGGACGAGCAATTGGAAATTATTTTCCAGGCAGGAATCCTGATCGAGTGGGAGTGCATTCAGAAAGTAGGCTCCTGGGCGGAATTGAAACAGGAATTCCCAGAAGCAGAAATTCATGAACTGGACGGGGACTATGTTGCCCTTCCAGGCATGGTGGACTGCCATACCCATTTGTGTTTTGGCGGAAGTCGCGCTCGGGATTTTGCCTTACGAAATGCAGGCAAGACTTACCTGGAAATCGCACAAGCGGGAGGAGGAATTTGGGATACCGTCACCCAAACAAGAAGTTTGGATCAGGAAACGCTCGCAGAAATCACGGCCAAGCATGCCAATCGGCTTTTGTCCGAAGGGGTAACCACCCTTGAAGTGAAAAGCGGCTATGGACTTTCGGTGGCGGAGGAGTTGAAAATGCTTCGCGCAATCAAACAAGGAGCCGATCAAACTGCTGCCGATTTGATTTCGACTTGTTTGGCGGCTCACCTTTGCCCCAAGGATTGGAAAGGAAGTCCTTCTGACTATTTGAATGAAATTGCCATTCAGCTTTTCCCGGTGCTGAAGGCCGAAAACTTGTGCACCCGAATCGATGCCTTTGTGGAAAAAAGTGCCTTTTCCTCGGAAGAAATAACTCCCTATCTGAAAAAAGCGAAGCAGATGGGCTTTGACTTGACCATCCATGCCGACCAATTCTCCTGTGGGGGATCCGCCGTAGCGGTGGGGCTCGGGGCCCGTTCTGCGGATCACTTGGAAGCCTCGGGCGAACCTGAAATCCTGGCCCTCGCATTATCCAATACGGTTGCCGTGGCTTTGCCCGGAGCATCGATCGGATTGGGAATGGCCTTTACGCCAGCTCGCAAACTCTTGGATCAAGGAGCCATTTTGGCCATTGCCTCCGACTGGAACCCCGGTTCCGCACCCATGGGAGACTTGCTGACACAGGCAGCCATCCTAGCCACCTTTGAAAAATTGAGCACGGCAGAAGTCCTTGCGGGAATCACGTTCCGTGCTGCAGCGGCCCTAGGCTTTACTGATCGAGGAAAATTGACCAATGGTCAATTGGCTGATTTTATCCTCTTCCCTACGGCCGATTACCGCGAAATCCTGTATCAGCAGGGAAAAATGAAACCGGTGGGGGTATGGAAAAGAGGAAGGTTTGTACAAAGTAGGAAATACGAGGTACTAAATACGGATTGATACTAATGTCGAATACCGAACGCCACATGTTGAGTTAAGAAGAAGAAAAACATCCAATTATCTGAATGCCATACCTGGTACTTCGTACTTGGTACTAACTACTTGATACTTTAAAATGCAATTCCAAACTCAAATCCGCCAAGGAATACCCAGCCAATTGCCGCCAAAAAAGGAGCGGACAGCGGGGATATCCCATGCTCCCAAGCGCAAAGACCTGTTGTCGATTGACGAGAAAAAATTGGCACTGCGGAATTCCTTACGCTATTTCCCCAAAGAATGGCATGCCACTTTGGCTCCAGAATTTTTAGAGGAACTCCAAAATTACGGTCGCATCTACATGTACCGCTTTATGCCAGACTATGCGCTCAAGGCTAGACCCCTAGCGGAATACCCAGCAAACTGTGCCCAGGCAGCAGCAATCCAATTGATGCTTCAAAATAACCTGGATCCTGCCGTTGCCCAGCATCCAGAGGAATTGATTACCTACGGGGGCAATGGAGCGGTATTTCAAAACTGGGCGCAGTACTTGCTCACCATGCGGTACCTATCCGAAATGACCGAGGAGCAGACGCTTCACCTCTATTCCGGTCATCCCATGGGCCTTTTCCCCTCCTCCAAAGACGCTCCGCGCATGGTGGTGACCAACGGGATGATGATCCCCAACTACTCCAAACCAGAGGACTGGGAACGCTTCAATGCACTCGGCGTCACGCAATACGGACAGATGACCGCAGGATCTTTCATGTACATCGGTCCCCAAGGCATTGTCCACGGCACCACCATCACCGTGATGAATGCCTTTCGAAAGAAATGGGGCCAAGGTTCCCCCAAAGGCAAACTCTTCCTCACCGCAGGACTGGGTGGCATGAGCGGAGCCCAGCCCAAAGCAGGTAACATTGCGGGTTGCGTTACCCTCTGCGCTGAAATCAACCCTGCGGCGGCACACAAGCGACATGAGCAAGGATGGGTAGATGAACTCATCGATAACCTAGATCTCCTGGTAGCACGCGTAAAAAAGGCCAAAGCGGACCTGGAGGTTGTTTCCATCGCCTACCTGGGCAATGTAGTAGACCTTTGGGAGCGATTGGATCGAGAAAACGTCCTGGTTGAACTCGGTTCGGACCAAACTTCCCTGCACAACCCCTGGGCTGGCGGATACTACCCGGTGGGCCTATCTTTTGAGGAATCCAACCGTCTGATGGTCGAGGATCCTGAGGCCTTCAAACTAAAAGTTCAGGAATCCCTGCGCCGTCAGGCCGCATCCATCAATAACCATACGGCAAGAGGAACCTACTTCTTCGATTACGGCAATGCCTTCCTACTCGAAGCCTCCCGTGCTGGTGCCGCAGTAGTGGGAGAACAAGGAAATGAATTTCGCTACCCGAGTTACGTACAAGATATTTTGGGTCCGATGTGCTTTGATTATGGATTTGGGCCTTTCCGTTGGGTCTGCACCTCCGGATCTGCCACTGACTTGCGTACTACCGACTTGATCGCCGCACAGGTATTGAAAGGGCTACTACCCACAGCCCCTGCAAGCATTGCGGAGCAACTTCAGGACAACATCACCTGGATTGAGGAAGCCGAAAAGAACCGACTGGTGGTGGGTTCACAAGCCCGCATCCTTTATGCCGATGCAGAAGGAAGAGCCAAGATTGCAGCGGCCTTCAATGAGGCCATAGCCTCAGGGCATCTTTCCGCTCCTGTGGTATTGGGCAGAGACCACCACGACGTGAGTGGAACCGATTCCCCCTACCGGGAAACGAGCAATATCTACGATGGAAGCCGATTTACGGCCGACATGGCGGTTCACAACGTGATTGGTGATAGTTTCCGAGGTGCCACCTGGGTATCCATCCACAACGGTGGTGGTGTAGGCTGGGGAGAGGTCATCAATGGAGGTTTTGGGCTGGTCTTGGATGGCAGCGAAGCCGCAAGCCAAAAAGTTCAATCCATGCTCTTCTTTGATGTGAACAATGGCATTGCACGTCGCGCCTGGGCGCGAAATAGCGGTTCAATCGAAGCAATACAGCGGGAGATGGACCGAAGCCCAAGCCTTCGTGTCACGATTCCACAACTCGTAGATGACAGCTTGCTAGAAGGGTTAGTTTGACAGGACTTAACCTGTTTACTGCGAGCGGATCGCGCTAAGAGAATTTTAAAAAATCCGTAGGTTTGCCAAAGAACTCCAACCTGTAGAATCCCTATGAACCTACATCAAAATCCCTCGGCTTCGCAATGGAAAGGTAGAACGTCCAGTCTCCTGGAATACTGGCACCAAGTGATCCAAACACTGCCAGACTTAGCCTTTGAAGCGTCTGATGCAAAAAAGGTGGGCATCATGGGCTATCCTGGAGAGGAAGGCGTACGCCGCAACCAAGGCAGATTGGGTACAGTCGAGGGTCCTGCCGCAATTCGGAAGGGGCTGGGCACCTTGGCCCACCACTTGCCTGATAATCTTCCCATTCTTGACTATGGCGATATTTTTACCTGGGAAGGAGATTTGGAGGCCACGCATCGGGTGATTACCGACTTGACCTACCAACTGTTGAAGAGCAATCACTTTCCAGTTTGGCTAGGTGGAGGCCATGATTTGGCCTTTGCACATGGATCTGGCGTCCTCCAATTTGCCCAAGAAAATGGCAAGAAACTGGGGATCGTCAACCTAGATGCCCACTTTGATTTGCGACCCTTGGTAGATGGAAAAGGGCATTCGGGGTCCCCATTCTACCAGTTGGCAAGCAACTTTCCAAGCCAGTTTCACTACCTCGCCCTCGGGATACAGCGGGCAGCAAATCCCAAGTCACTTTTCCAAGCGGCTGAAAAGCTGAACACCAAATTCTTGGTGATGGAGGATTTCCGTTTGCAGCGATGGGAATACATTGAGGAACAAATCAGCTGGTTTCTGGACCAGGTAGATGCATTGTATTTGAGCGTGGATTTGGATGGTTTTTCATCCGCCTACGCACCGGGAGTTTCCGCACCTTCGCCGATGGGATTTGATCCTGAAGTGGCCTTTAAGGTTTTTGACCTAATCGCCAAAAGCAAAAAGTTAATCAGTTTGGATGTGGTCGAACTCAACCCTACCTACGACCAAGACCAGGCCACTGCGCGACTGGCTGCTCGCTGTGTGGAGTATGTTTTACGGAAGAATTTTGGGTGAGGGAAAGCGGGTGAATGATGTAACCCAAATTAGCTAATTGAATAATTCCAAAAATCCCCCTTGCCCCCTTTAAAGGGGGAGTCACACCTTAGCTCATTTCAAACATTAACCATAGAATAAGATTTTTAGGTTATCAGTACCTACTGGAAGTTCAGTTGATGTAATTCCCCCTTGACAATGGGGTTAGGAGCCTGCCCCGAAGGATTTCGGGGGGATTTTAATAGAACGTCGGAAAATATTTCAACCTAAAAAATACAAAAAAAAGAGCCTAACTTTCTGAAGTTAGGCTCTTTTTTACTTTAATTCAATTAAGGTATCCATTTGATTTTCTTAAAATTAGGCTTTCTCTTTTCAAGAAATGCATTACGCCCTTCCTGGGCTTCTTCGGTCATGTAGGCAAGGCGGGTAGCCTCTCCTGCAAAGACCTGTTGACCTACCATTCCGTCGTCTGTGAGGTTCATTGCAAACTTGAGCATCTTAATGGAAGTGGGTGATTTGGCGAGGATTTCCTGTGCCCAATCGTAGGCGGTATTTTCTAAGTCAGCATGTGGAATTACAGCATTGACCATGCCCATATCCATGGCTTCCTGAGCGGAATAATTTCTTCCCAAAAAGAAGATTTCACGGGCTTTCTTCTGCCCTACCATTTTGGCCAAATAGGCAGATCCATAGCCCCCATCAAAGCTAGTAACGTCCGCATCAGTTTGCTTGAAAATAGCATGCTCGGCACTAGCCAAGGTCAAGTCGCATACGACATGCAAACTATGTCCCCCACCTACTGCCCAGCCCGGAACGACTGCGATCACTACCTTGGGCATAAAGCGAATCAAACGCTGTACTTCCAAGATATTCAAGCGGTGGTAGCCATCTTCTCCTACGTAGCCCTGGTGGCCTCTGGCGCGTTGATCTCCTCCCGAACAAAAGGCCCATTTTCCATCCTTGGAAGAAGGCCCTTCCCCAGAAAGCAAGATCACTCCGATAGAGGTATCTTCCTGTGCATCGTAGAATGCATCGTAGAGTTCAGCGGTTGTTTTGGGACGAAAGGCATTCCGTACGTCGGGACGATTAAATGCAATTCGCGCGACGCCATTGCACTTTTTATAGGTGATGTCCTCGTATTCCTTAGCCGTAATCCAGTTGATCATGATCGTTTGATTTAAAAATCACATTTTTGTGCAAGTTAACCGAAGCGTTCGAAATTTGTTAGTACTCTAATTCCCTTTTGCTCGTCCAATTCGCGCATGTTCCAACTTCGCTACCAGACCCATCATTTAAGCAGCACCCAATCTGTTCTTCCAGACTTGGAGGAGCTGCCTGAGTTTGCTCGTGAGGCCTTTACCTTCTGCAAGGACTGGCTAGCTGGAAAGGATCGCTTTGTGCAGGCTACCTCTGGCTCTACTGGAGTACCCAAACTTCAGGAGATCACTCGGCAGCAACTCGAAGCCAGTGCAAGGGCTACTGGGGCATTTTTCGGTGTAGATTCGGAGTTTAAACTGCTCTGCTGCCTCAATCCTGCCTACATCGCAGGAAAGATGATGCTGGTGCGAGCATTGGTATGGGACTGTGAAATCAGGCTCGTAGAACCCAATGCAGATCCATTGGCATCGCAAGAGGAAGCTTTTGATCTCGTGGCTATGGTGCCCTTGCAGGTTGAAACATGCCTTTCCTCCCCATCCAGCCTTGAAAAACTTAAAGAAATCCAAACGGTATTGATTGGTGGAGCCCCACTCTCCGATTCCTTGCACAAAGCTTTGAGCAAGGAAGGCATTGCAGCTTGGCAGACCTTCGGCATGACTGAAACGGTCTCACACATCGCGTTGGCTCCCATAGGAACTGGAGAATTGATTTACGAAACCCTACCAGGAGTAGAAATCGGTATATCTGAAAATCAATGCCTTTGGATCCAATCGCCTATGAGCGGAGCTGAAAAAATAGAAACAAATGATAATGTTGAACTTCGGTCAAAAAATACCTTTGTGTGGCTAGGCAGGGTGGATTTTGTGGTGAATTCTGGAGGAATCAAGCTTTTTCCCGAACAGTTGGAGAAAAAAATCAATACTTGGATGGCTGAAAGGTATCCGGGAGTGTCTTATTTCTTTTTTGGAGATTCGGATGATCGGCTTGGACAGCGCTTGGTGCTCTATCTGGAAGGTGAAGCATCCCAATTCAACCTAGAAGCCTTGGAAGAGGAGCTGAAGAAACTTTTGGGCAAGTTTGAAGTTCCAAAAAAGATCAACCTACTACCCCAATTTACTTACACAGAAACTGGGAAGGTCAACAGACCGGTAACCGCCAAAAAACTATGAAATACTTCCTTCTATTCCTTGCCTTTGGTTTCTGTACTCTGGTATCCGCACAGACCACCAGCTCCATTCAGGTACAAATTCAGGGGGCTAGCAGTGATAAAGGAATGATTCGCGTGTTACTTTTTTCAGGTGGAAAAGGATTTCCTGATCAGGTGGGTCTAGCAGCAAAGAGTTTTTCCCTACCTCCAAAAAATAAGCAAGTGGCCTTTTCGATTTCTGACTTGGATCCAGGTACTTATGCACTTGCGGTCATTCACGATCAGGATAGCAATGGCAAATTGAGCAGCAATGCAGTGGGGTATCCCATCGAAAAGTTTGGCTTCTCCAACAATCCCAAGGTTTATTTCAGCCCCCCCTCTTTCGAAAAGGCAGCTTTCCCTTTAGGAAAAACCCCAATCAAGGTTGCCATCAACCTACACTAATCGATATTTCGAAGCCAGCCCGTGATGGAGATTCTTTCTTTCTGGGTTGGCATGACCTCGTGAGGGATCTCTTCACTCAAAAACACCACGAGTCTACCCCCTACTGGAAGTACATCTTCTATCCGTTCGCTTCCATCTTCCTGGGGGAAATACATGCGCAACTGTCCCCCATCTGCTTCCGTCCAGGAGTCGTTGAGGTACAAGATCACCGTCACGATGCGGTGGGGTACGGCATGAAACTGATCCAAGTGGCGCTTGTAAAATGATCCAATGGGATAGCGTGCAAAGTGGCCTTCAAATGACTTTAAACCCAGAAAACAGCGGCGGTTGAGCACCTGTTTCAATTCCTCTATTTTCTCCCAAAAAACTACCTGCAAGGGACTCAGTGTAGTTGGATCCATCCAGAGCACCTCGTCACTTCGTATTTCGGCACGTACCTGCTTCTGATCTCCCTTTCCAACGGCTGCTTTTTTAAATTGACCCTGATTCAATAAATCAGTTTGCTCCTTCAAAAGTGCCTTTCGATACGATTGATCGACAAAATCATCTACAACGACGTAAGAGTTTTGGTAAATGGCTTGGCTGATGTAATCGAGTAGGTCTTCCATAAATGGCGGCTTGGGCAGGCAAAATAACCAGTTAAATCCCTAAAAAACCATACTTTTGTGAAAAGCTACACCGATGAGTTTACATCCCGCTACCACAGGACTTGTATTGGAATACGATTCAGGAATTGTCCCTCCACCGTTCAGCCATGTATTTCGGCTTGCCTTGGATTGGTCCAAGGGCAACTTAAGTGCCCAACTTGACCTGCATTACACCGATCGGGAGGAACTCTCGGAACAAGAAATTTTTGACGAGGGCTTTAGTTTGGAGGATGATTACCGCTACCAGGGCAATGTTCCCTCGGTCTGGATTGGGCCAATCAAGCAACTCCTGCAGTCGAGTCGTTGGACCAAAAAAGGGATAGATGAGGGAGGAATTACCTTGACGCCCTTGGAAGGAAGCAAAAGCGAAGGATTAAAGATCCCGTCCAACCAAGAAGAATGGCAACTGATGGCTCAGGACCTCATTCAGGCCATTTACGAGCTCGAAAAGAAAGAGGCTCCACTCACTATTCAGTACAGAAAAGTAGAGCGAGAGCTAATCACGGATCTAAGTTTAACCATCCATTTCTCAAACCGAGAGGCAGTGGTCCTCTGCTCGGATGTTTCCAATAAGATTTCCTGGGAAGGAGCCATTGACTTGATGAAATTCGTTTTTATGCCCGACTACCGCTACGAACAAGCCAAAGATACCCCAGGGAATAAACGAGGGTCCTACATCGAATGTGGGGATGGTTTTTGGCACGAGCTCGGCAAAGGCGTGGTCAACAGCCATGCTTCAGTAGACGCAGTAGGCAAAATCAAAGCAGGCTTTGATCGCTTGCTCGATGCCAACTAAGGTTCCCTAGAAACTTTACTTCCCTGAACTGGTAGTATTGCAGATTTAGCCAGTAATACGCTTCAGGTCCGAATGAATATCTCGAATCATCTCTCCCAAATCCTCCAGGTTCAGAGGCTTCTTTTTATCCCCTGGATTGGGAAAGTCCGTACTGATAAAGGCCTTGGCCTCCCATACTTCCAATACCTCCTCGGCACGGACTTCGTAAGGCTTGTAAACCTCGTTGTCCGAAACCAAAAATAACTTCCCGTTTTCCGCTAGGTAGTTGAACACACGTTTGTAGACTACTCCTTCAGTTTGGGTGACCAAAACGTAGGTTCTCCCGCTCTTGATCTCTTGAAGCTGGTCCACATAGGTACCGATGACAATCGTGCCCGAAATCAAGGGAAGCATGGAATCACCTGCAAGTTCAAAAGCCCGATAGGTGGCTTGTCTGGACAGGTTGGGCAGGTGAAACTGGGGTAATGTCTCCATATACTCTGGATCCGCAAAACCATTGAGGTAGCCTGCGGAGGCTTTCTGAGTCACCCAGGTAATGTTCTCCCGATCCGAATCGTCGGTAGCGATGGTCAACACCTGTAGTTTGCGCGGCTGTAGCGCCATCCTGCCTCTGGATTCAATGTCATGAGACAGGAATTCCTCTACCCCTACTCCCAGCAAGTTGCAAAGGATAAGTAAGGTAGAAAGCTTGGGTTCAGAGCGACCATCTTCATAGGCAGAGATCATGGTGCGCTGCACATCCAACTGCTCAGCCAATTCGGTTTGGGTCAGGTTTTTCAGTTTTCGTAAAAAGCGAAGGTTTGCGGCTAAATAACTCATGCGGAAAAAAGGTAAAAATGGTGATCGTCTTGACTTGGTGCAATGGATATAAATGGATTGGATTGCAGTAGAGATTCCCTTCTGCGTGCCAAACGAACCTTGATCTCCTCGAGGATATCCCCAACAGACTTGGTTTCATGCATCAACAAGTACCCGTACTGGGGATTCTCCTCGTCCTCAATAAAAAACTTGACCTGGCAATTACCTGAATTCAGGGCCTTGGTCGTAATGCGAATGGATGCGGCTTCGTTCATGTGCGTCTCGTTTACAGGTGCTAAAGTAAGAATGTTACTTTAATAAACATTACTATGTTTTTAAAATAAACATATTTTGAGACAGTAATTGTCGTAAAACGAAAAAATAGACCATAAATACGGGGTGAAAATTCAAAAAAAGGTCCTTTTGCTCGTTAAACCGAAAAATAAACCGCTCAGCCAATACTCGGAGATTCTAAACCTTTTCACTCCTTTCTTTGTAAGTAGAAGTAGCGGATCGTAAGAACTCCAAGAGCATTTCTATCCCACGCCAACTATGAAATACCTATTACTTACGATTGCCTTATTTTTTGGTCTGCTTGAATTGCAGGCACAAACTTACAGCCTCAAAGGAACCGTCCTAGAGGCAGGTAAATCCGAACCGATTCCCTATGCCAACATCCTGCTACTTCAAGTTTCCGATTCCACTCAGGTAGCTGGAACGATTTCAAAAGTAGATGGACAATTTGAGATCCCATCCATTAAGAGCGGGATCTACCTCTTCAAAATTCAATACCTCGGGTACCAAGTCTTGTACAGAACCTTGGACATCCAATCGGATACCCAACTGGGAACAATCTCCCTACGGGAAGAAGAGCAAGCGCTCTCCGAGGTGGTGGTTGCGGCTAGCAGAGCGACAGGTACTCAAAAAAGGGACACCACCCTCTTCAATGCGGATGCCTTCCGCACCATGAAGGATGCCAGTGCGCAGGTTCTGATTGAGAAATTGCCTGGCGTGATCTCAGAAGGAGGCGTGCTACAAGCCCAAGGAGAAAACATTGCCCAAATTCTCGTGGACGGCAAACCCTTCTTTGGCACGGATGTACGCGCATCACTTCAAAACCTTCCCGCAGAAGTCATTCAAAGTATCGAGATTTTTGACCAGAAAAGTGAAAAATCCCAAGTAAGTGGCTTTGACGACGGGGAGCGCCTCAAAACGATCAACATCATCACAAAACCCAACCGAAGAAAAGGACAGTTTGGAAAGACTACCGCAGGTTTCGGCTCAGATGACCGCTACCTCGCGGGGGCCAGTATCAATGCCTTTGACGAAGACAGACGCATCACGGTTACAGGTTTGGCCAATAATGTCAACCAACTCAGCTACTCCAGTGATGCCAATACCCAAACGGAAGGCAGACCCCAAGAGGGAATCGTCACGACCAGCCTATTGGGGATGAACTACAGCGACCTCTGGGGAAAAAAGATAAAAGTGACAGGTAACTACGGTTACACCAAGAATACCAACCTTGGCTTAGTTAATCGTGTGCGGGACTTTGTGACCGCTGATCAATCTGACGTAAGCTACCAGGAGAATTCACGGGATGTCCGCACCAGCCAACAGCATACTGCCAACCTCCGACTGGAATACAATCCCAACGAGAAAAACAAAATCCTCTACATCCCCCGTTTGGAGGCCAATGTGGAAACTGAAAACTCCTCCTTTTTTGGGCAAACCAAAAACGGAAGCAGCCCCATCAACCAGGTGGAAAACCAGCGGACCGGAACCTACAAGGAAGTGGACTTCTTCAATCGATTGATCTACAGCCATAAATTTGATAAACCCGGCCGCTCCCTTACCTGGCGCTCGATTCTTCACCAGGGATTCGATCGGGATGTTTCAGACCGAATAGCGAATACCACCTATTTCCAGCCTAGTGGCAACCGCACCGACGTACTTGCCCAACAAACGTCTCGAGAGCGGATTGGTACCCGTTGGGAAACAGGCCTATCCTTCACTGAGAAAATCGGGAAAGCGGGCCAGCTGGAAATCGAATACGAAATCGGTAACCGAACGAACGACTCCGATACGCGGGTAAACAATGTGATTGGAGGAGATTTTGAAGAAGGGGCCACAGAACTAGATTCCCTACTGACCAACGTCTTTGTCAGCGACTACCTCAACCAGGAAACCGAATTGGGCTACCAATACAGTTCGGAAAAGTTTAAATTCCAAACTGAGGTGCTGTACCAAAATGCAAAACTGGACAACCAGCAAGAGTTCCCGAAGGCCTTCGCCTTGGAACGCAGATTTTCAGCGGTGCTGCCTACAATGCGGATGGAGTACATCTTTTCCCCAACCACCAATATCCAGATCGATTACGATACCGAAACGGCCGAACCTCAGATCCGCCAGTTGCAGCCCGTATTGGATAATTCCAATCCCCTACAGTTCCGTACCGGTAACCCAGACTTGGACCAATCCTACAGCCATGAGGTTCGCCTCCGCTTCCGTAGTCAAAATCCCGATTCAGACCGCAGCTGGTTCTTGTTTACCAGTTCCTCCCTCACCAACCGATTTATCAGCAATAGCACCTTGATTGCCAATGAAGCCCAGGTCTTGCCAGAGGGCATCACCTTGCAGAAAGGGTCACAGCTCATCAAGCCGGTCAACCTGGATGGATTTTGGGAAGTGCGCTCTTGGGCGAGTTACGGCATGCCGATAGGTCTCATCAAATCCAAGCTAAACATCAACGCAGGCGCAGGCCTCACCCGAAGACCCGGGCAAATCAATGATATCATCGGATTCAATACCTCGCAGCGTTTGAGTACGGGGATCTCTCTAGCGAGCAGCATCAGCGAAAACCTGGACTTCAACCTCTCCTCGCGCTCTTCGTTCAACCGCGTTGAAAACACGCTCAACCCCAACAGCAATACGCAGTTTTTTCAACAACGCTTCCGCGTAAATTTCAACTGGATCTTTTGGAAAGGGATCATCTACCGCCTAGACCTAAACCACCAGATCAATACCGGCCTGAATGCGGGATTCAACAACAATTTCTCCCTGGTAAATATGAGCTTGGGTAAAAAGGTCTTTAAAAATCAGCGTGGAGAGGTCAGCCTCCAGGTGGTAGACCTGCTCAACCAAAATGCAAACGTGCGAAGAAACATCAGCGAAACCTTTGTCGAAGACATACAAACCAACGTGCTGCAGCAATACCTGCTCTTTTCCTTCACCTACAACCTACGTCGCTTTAGCAAGGGGATGGATGAGGACAAGTACAAGGAAATGTACCAAGACGAAGAACGAGACTAGCCTAGCGCATAGTCTCGTTGGCTGCTTTTTTTTGAAGTGTCTCTTGAGAGAGGATCTAACTATATTTACCCCAGCGCAGGGGGCCTGCTGCAGTATAGAGTATGGATTGGAAAAAGGAAGTGAAGTCTTGGGGCGCAATTTTGGCTGTTTTTGCATTTCTCTATTTCTCAGGTTTAATCCCTGTAATTCAAGGGGCCTTGCAATCTGTCCTACTCGCCACAGGTTTGATGAAGCCCAACATCGAGTTACCGGACCTCACCGACCAAAAATTTGACTACCGCGGACAGTTTACCGATTTTAAGGGCAACACCATCGACCTACAATCCTACCGAGGCAAAACCCTATTCATCAACCTTTGGGCTTCTTGGTGTGGGCCTTGCCGCGCAGAGATGCCCCATATCTCCGATCTTTACGATGCAGTAAAGGATACTCCTGATCTCGAATTTTTGATGATTGGATTGGACCAGAACAAGCAAAAAAGTCAGGAATTTATGGAGGGAAAAAGTTGGTCCTTTCCAGTAGTGCATGCGAGCTACGGCTTGAATAACAGTTTGCAAAGCGAGTCTATCCCCACCACCCTTGTGGTCAATAAGGAAGGTAAAATCGTGTTTTACCAGCAAGGGATGAGCAACTTCAACACGGAAGAATTCAAGACTTTTTTACGAAGCCATTAAATTCCTGTCAAATCAGGTATTCACCTTCCAAACGGGAGCTCCCGCGTCCAAGATTTCTTTACCCCAAATCGGAAGTTCAGTTTTGATGCGCTCTACTAGTTCGTCGCAAGCCTGCATGGCTGCTTTTCGGTGTTTGGAAGAGGTAAAAACAAAGAGGCAGATTTCACCTACCTTGATTTCCCCAAGGCTATGGTAGATGTGCATGCAGGTCAATGGGAACTTTGCAAAAATTTCTTCCCGAATTTCAAAGGCCTTTTCTAGGGCCATGTCTTCATAGGCCGTGTAGGCGATAGCTAGGACCTTCCCTTCAGGCTTTTCGTCGGCACGGATTTGACCCAAAAAAATGGAATGCCCGCCAATGTCTGTTTTGGTGGCATGATTGGCAATGGACTGGGCGATCTTCTCCGGAGAGATCGGTCCTTGAACGAAAATGTTTTTGGGTTTGCGTTCTTTTTCCATGGTACTTAGGATTTCAGCGCTTGGATGCCTCCACGAATGGAGAATATTTTTTTATCCGGATAAGTTTCCTGTAGGAGTTGCGCCGCTTTTTGGCTTCTCCCCCCAGTTTGACAGAAGCATAGAATCTCTTCGGCCTCCTCAAATTGGTCCAACTGGCTTGCAAGGATGGAATAGGGTACTTTCACCAGGCCTGTGCATTCCAAAGGAGGCTCTTCCCCGGGTTCGCGCACATCCACAAAAGCCACATCATGCCCCATGAGCTTCATGGCCTCGTTCCAGCTGAGCTGGGCGATCCCCTCGGAGGCTAACTCGTAATTTCGCTGCTCAAAGTCTGACCAGGAAGTAGGTACCGCAGAAGCTGCGCTAGGCTGAATTTCAACCTCATAGCTTTGGGAGTTCAGGCTATTGAAATACAAAACTCGATTGGTGAGTGGCTTGCCCAGCCCAGTAAGTACCTTGATGACCTCGAGGGCCATCAAGCTCCCGATGATGCCAGGGACCACACCCAATACGCCTGTTTCTGCACAGTTGGGAATCTCGTTGGCGGCAGGTGGGTTCGGATACAAGTCTCGGTAGTTGCAGGAACCAGGGCTCTGATTAAATACCGATACTTGTCCTTCGTGTTGGTGAATGGCACCGAATACCAGCGGCTTTTTCAATAGCACACAGGCATCGTTGACCAGGTAGCGGGTAGGAAAATTATCGCTGCCATCGACCACCACATCGTAATGGAAGATGAGTTCTTGGGCATTTTCTACCGAAATAAATTCAGGTATCGCCTTCCACTGGATGTCGTTGTACTTTTCTTGAAAGTAGCGCACGGCTGTTTGGGCCTTATTTT
>Ga0315905_10002435_pt1 | contig 19568 bp, 19 predicted proteins | sample LakEriMetagenome_5_FD_203522 | JGI IMG/M metagenome (GOLD analysis project Ga0315905, IMG submission 203522) | Freshwater fungal communities from buoy surface, Lake Erie, Ohio, United States - Buoy 4 MA121 | ecosystem: Environmental > Aquatic > Freshwater > Lake | place: USA: Lake Erie, Ohio... | reverse complement strand
GTTCCCTTATTTTCTTGACAACATATATAATATGATTTCTACGTTGTCAAAGCAAACCAGTAGTTCTAATCTTGGAGGACCTTTCCCTGGTTTTTCCAGCAAACAAACCATGACAAATTATAAAACTTCTGAGCTTGTGGGTATGCGAAAAGTTCTTAGAATGGGATGGAACACCCCATATGCCACCGGAACTGTGAATAACCGTGCTCGTGTGATTACCCCTTTCCGTGCCGTCAATAACAGTGGTGATTTCTTGAGTCGCAAGAATTATTCGTCGGGCGGACCCAATCCCACCAATGCTTCCAGACCTGGATACTCAAGAAAGATTGGGTCTATCTGGACAAATACCGACGCCACTGGTGTTCCCGCATCTTCATGCAACGTCAAGTTTGTTGCTGACAGTTCAGAGTACATCAAGTTCAAGAAACAACAGGCGAACAACCGCAACTACAACGATTTGTCTCAGGGTGGATACAACAATTCTGCCTATTCACATATCACTTTTGTGCGATAAAATCTTCAATTAAGATATAATTAGAAATGTACAACTACATTGTTGAGTTTTTAGGAACCATTTTTTTCGTGTATGTGATTTTAGCCACTGGTAATCCTTTAGCCATCGGCGCTGCCTTAGCTCTTGTTATTTTATTGGCGAAGAATACCTCAGGAGGCCACGTCAATCCTGCTGTTAGTTTGGCAATGGCTTCATCTGGTGCTTTGCCATCTACTGAGCTATTTCCTTACATTATTGCTCAGTGCTTTGGTGCTTTGGTTGCTCACCAAGTCTATTTGAGGTTCAAACTATAAAGGGAACTCGTCGTTCCCTTTTGAACCCATACTAATATTAAATTTAAGGGAAGGGGGTCATGGGGGAAACATTAGGTTAGCTTTTTTTGCTTCGATACCTTCCCTTTTTTGGTAGCAGCTTTTATAATAAAATTGAAATATAAATAATCAAAAAATAATATTTATATTTAAGATGAGTTCTCTTAACGAAGAAATACAACAATTACAATTAAGAATATTAGAATTAGAAAAACAAAAAAAAGAAAAAGATGAAAGTGATAAAAAAATATCAATAGACCATAATTTTAAGGTGTTAAATGATGTATTAACTGAAAAGAAAACTGCTATTAATAATAATCGTTATTCTAAATCAGTTCCATTAGCAAGATATTATGACGAACAACTAGTTACGCGTTTAGAAGCAATTTATAATATTCTACAAATTGTCGATGCAAGATTAAAAAAATTAGAAGAAAAATAATTGACGTTTAAATATTAAAACATAAGACTATTTTTGGAATCCCTTGTAAAAAAGTAAAAGCCCAAGTACAGCAAACGAACCAATAAAAAACTTTTGGCCCGCGTCCATATTTTGAAGATTCGGCGTAACAAACGTTTCTACCCCAACATAATGACTTTCTTGTTTTTTTTTACCGCTTAACCCAACTGTGGTTTCTTTTACCGGTTTCGTTGTGCAAACAGTCGTTTTAAAATTTGGAGTATTAAATTCATTATTATTTTTTTCCTCTATTTTGGAAAGATCTGCACTTGCCGATGAAAGGATGCTTTTTTTGTCTGAAGGTTTTGCATCTACAAATGTGTATATATTGTTTTTCTTGTTACTACACCGGATTCCAGTATCTGCAAAATATTTCATTCCTAAAGGTGGAGAAACAGTGGTATTATATACTGTTGTTTTTTCCCCATCAAATGCATATTGGTAATCGTTAATTTTGTTTAAAATTGTTTTTTCGGATATCTTATCAAAATCTGTATATTTAATCAATGATGAATAATTCATTATATATTTACGGATTATTTATTCCTTATTCTTGTTCTCTATTATTTTGTCAATTATCTTTTGATGTCCATCGACAATACTTTTGCTTTTTGTTAAAAAAGATGTTTCTAAACTTCCAATATTGGATTTATCGCTAGATTCCATATTTACTGAATTTATATCACTCATTATTACTTTGATTTCTTTGTTTCCAATATATTGGTCGTACATTTCCATCAAATCCATTTCATTCTTGTATATTCCATTGTTTATCAACAATTTCAAATTTGTCAAGATTAAATAGGGTTCAGTCGCAGTCTTATCAATATTGATTGGTGAAAATTTATCGCTGAGTTTCAAAGTACGGATTGCATCCATTTGTTGATTCACCTTTTCGAATAAATCTGACATTATAGTGGATTTTTCAGTTTCATCGATGCTAGGTTCCGAGGGTGCAGTGGCTGTCGCATTTCCGGATGCATCTATCTTACTATCAAATCCTTCTAAAAGGATTTTATTCCTGTAATATGGATTCAATTTGAAAAAGCCCTTGAAAAAATGATTCAGTACAATAAGTGATAAAAATACAACAATTGTTGCAGAAACAATCCATTTTATATTTACTTTAAGGTCCATTTATATAATATGGTTTTACAAAATTTGCGTACGCAAAATTGAAATTATTTAGAAAAAGGATACAGAAAATAAAATCAATGTATTATATTATTAAAAATGAATAAGCGTCCAATCCTCGTTTCAATTGAAGGCAACATCGGTGCAGGAAAATCCACTGTCTTAGAACATTTGGAGAAATACATGGCAACCCGAAAAGTGTTGTTTCTCAAAGAACCCCTAGATATTTGGGAACAATTTCACGACGAAAAAGGACATACTATTTTGGAAAAATTTTACGAAAATCAAAAAAGATATGCATTCACGTTTCAAGTGATGGCGTACATTACTCGCATGTCTCTTCTTAAAAATGCAATCAAACAGAATCCCGATGTTGAAATTATTATTATTGAACGGTCCCTGTGTGCCGACAAAAACATCTTCATGAATATGTTGCATGACGATGGAATCGTGGAACCAATGGAGTTTTCCATTTACAATAAATGGTACTCGGAGTTTATCCAGGAGTACCGTGTGGATGCAGTCATCTATATGGATTCTGACCCGGAAACTTGTGCTCACCGAATCAATAAAAGAAATCGCACAGGTGAGGGCGGTATTCCACTTGAATACTTGAAAAAGTGCAAAGATTATCATAGCAAGTGGTTGATTGAAAATCGATGCACCGATATCCAAAATGTTTCGGAATATGTTTCGTGCCATTCAATTCAGCACGAAGGATATGAGTATCCAGTTTTGAGAATTGATTCGAATACAGACACCGAATATAATGGACCTGGTAGTGTTGGAAATCAATGGTTAGAAGAAATTAACGAATGGGTTTTATCGATGAGAGGGTAAATAAATTCGGCATATAAAATTGATTTTTTTTTGAATGGTTTATTATAATTCAAAAAAAAAACAAATATAAAATGTCATTAGATAAAGCCATGCAAGTTTTACAAGAAGATATCAAAATGTATCTAGTTGAAGAATACGTCAAACCGCAACTGCAGGTTGATGAACTAATAATAGAATTCGACAAACAACTAAACTCCGAGAAATGCCAAAGGTTGATTTGGCAAGGGTTGGTTGGTGTTACTGGAAAAATCATAGAAAATAAGTCGGCTCTTTTGCAAATGTATGAAAAATATGAGAACATTAATTTCAAATATTATTATGACAAACACTTTATTGAAAAAAAAAATGTAATGGAGCATCCATCGTTTGATGGAAAACCGCTTGAAAGCTTTTGCGCATCATTAACGATGCATATGTGGCACTAGAGTAGGGAAACCTACGGTTTCCCCTACGACCCCTTCCCTTTAATTAGAAGCTTAACACCCGTTATTTAAGTATGGGATCATAAGGCGTAAGAGAAGCAAAGCTTCTCTGAATACGACGAGTTCCCTTAGTCGTTGAAGACAAAATATTTCGTCATTATGTACGGTTTGTCTGCATTCCTCACATTAAAATCATAAAAATAAGTAGAATTGTTTTCCATGGGAATTTGTTTCCACTTTTTTTTGATGCAATTAAAATACAGGTTCAAAATACCTTGATCATTCGTGGTTGAAACCGGATACTTTTCTGTAAGTTCGTATAATTGCTGAAATGTGTCGTCTTCAATAATGCTCGTGTCAAACAGCATAATGGTGGATTGAAAATAGTCAATTGTCAAATCAAAGTCCGAATTCAAATCTAAGAATTGACAACTCAGTTTCCACTGATAAGTTGGAAATGCGTCCGAGTGTGCAAGTAATGTATCTGGTGTTGCCGTTTGCAAAATAGGTGCGATGTTGTTATAAATCTTCGCCCCGCAATCAATATAAAATACATAGCGCCACTGTTTGAAAAACGGCGTGAATAAATGGTACTTGTGATACTGGAACAATTTGTATCCAAATTTGCCACATTGGGTATTTGTCTTGTCTATTTTAGCAGAAACTTCTTTACAAAAAACAACATCTGGAAAGTGTTTAACCATTATTTGTTTGTGCGTTTTTATAAATGGGTGATTATTCAAAGCATCCACATTAATATCGTTTCCGACAATTAACACAATCGGTCCATCGTATTCGCCGACATCAATAAGGGATTTGCACGTATCGAAAAATTTATCCAGGTAGCGGAAATTACAAACAAATGCGACGCAAAAAGAATCCATGAATACAATTAATTGTATCTAATGTTTATATTTTATATCTGCATATAACATATAAAATGGCATCTGTAAATCAATCTACTAATGTTTTACCATCCGTCACTCACTCGTCACTTGGTGGAAATGCGTCGGCTTACCAAGAGAAAATGGCAGGAGGTCAAGGCTACGGCTACGAAGGAAAGTCGATTGCCCCTGGCATTGCTGAAGTATCCAGCTACAAGGGCGGAAGAAATAAAAGACGCCAATCCAAGAGACGTCAATCCAAAAAGAACCAGCGCAAATCCAGACGTCAATCAAAGAGACGATAGGTGTTAATGGAACCAACAATTAAACCTTCCCATTTTAAGGGAGGGATCATAAGGGAACCTACGGTTCCCTTAGTTGAACTTAACCACAATCTTCACCGACTCCTTCTTAATGGTTTTGCACGCTGACACTGACAACTCTTCTCTCTTTTTCCGAGTCTTATTATCGGTTTCAGCTTCCTCCTCATTTTTCTTGGAAATACTATTTCGCGAATTCATGTCCAATTCAATTTCGTCGTAATTCTTCTCTATATATTCCAACACCTGGTTCTCTATTGCCCACTTGAAAAAATTCAATTGACCAATGGTTGTCTGCAAACATGTGTCGTTTGTATAGGGAATCATGATTCGCTCTCTGCGAGAGAACGGGTCAAAACGCACCTTGCTATAAGCTTTTAGTTCAAGCTTATAATGATGGAACACCTTAAATCTTTCCATGTTTTCCTCGCCATTAATTACGGTGCTGCACCGATTTTTGGCAGGAATGGAATAAACCGTAAAATTCTTTTTTGCAAAATTAGTTACAAACCAGTCGATGATTCTTAGCGAAACCTTCGATTCTCCATTGATGATTTTCATTAATCGTTCCATATGGTCTTCCTTTTTGTAAAAATCTAACAAATTTGTTAGCAATAATTCATTTTGCGTTTGGCTACACCGTGATGTCATTGTTGGTTAATGGGGGGTTGTTTTTAAATCCTTTTAAGCGAACCTACCCTATTTTCCTCCTTTTCTATTAATAATATTTTAATTTAAGGGATAAAGACAAAACACAATAAATAATTATAAAACGATGACAACCAAATACATTATTTTGACCAAGGACGAGAGAGACGCCACTTATGACAACCAAAACAACCAGATTTTGTTCATTAACAAACCACTCACATACTTAATGCCTTCTGTGAATCATACTTATTATGCCGAACGCGGACTTTTCGAAAATGACCTTATTGAGTGGTGCAAGCAATTTTGCAAGAAAGATGCAATGTTTTTGGACATCGGCGCGCACACCGGCAGTTACGCCATCACATTGGCACCTTATTCCGGAAAGGTTATTGCATTTGAACCACAGAAAATGACATATTATGCTTTGTGTGGTGGTGTCGCACTTAGCTCAGCAACCAATATAGAGTGTTTGAAACTTGGTTTAGGAAATCAATCACAAATTGGTGCCAAGACTTTGCACATTGTCAGTAATGATGGTGGTGGTTCAACTGTGCATGCTCCACCTTCCGAAAAGATTTTGAATAGTGAAACCATAGAGATACGGACGTTGGATTCTCTTGGTATCCAAGGGCAAATTTCCTTTATCAAAATGGATGTTGAAGAGAATGAACTCCAGGTGTTGCAGGGTGGTATGGAAACGATTGTTCGATGCGGATATCCCAAGATTTTATTTGAATCGAATAGCCAGGAAAATACTGCATTGTTTAATTACTTGAGAGAGATACTTGGATACCAAATCATCAAAGTGAATGGGTTTTTTAATATGTACTTGGCGGAAAAGAGTTTGTAGGGGAACGTAGTTCCCCTATGACCCCTCCTTTAATGTGAGCCTCCGAGCGATGAAGGTATAAGCGAAGCAAAAAAAGGACACAATGGCTCGGGCTCGCCCGAAGCGCGCCATTGGAACCTACGGTTTCCTTTAAAAAATTAAATATTTTTTGGATGATAATTTGGAAAAATATTTTTGTATGCAGTCAAAATAAAAAATTTTCCAAATTATCATTTATTTTTTTGGTTGAATAAATAATTTTTAGATTTTATCCTCCATAACTTTAGATACTTAAAAAATCAAATAATTTAAAAATATATTTATATATGTATAAAGAAATGTCTACGCGTCGTGCAGCCGCAACACCTCCGAAAAATAAAACAGCAAAAGCAAATAAAGAAATAAAAGAACCAAAGCTTACAAATGAGATGTGTATCCTAAGAACTGGAATTCGTTCTGGGGAATGGATTGTGGGTTGTACAAAAGCAACACTCAATACTTGTATGCAGGTATTTTTTCCACCAGACGTCATATATCACCCGAGCGAACAGTATGTAAATGCTACCGAGCACACAGAATATCGTGACAAATTTAATAACTTCGAATTTTTTGCTCAAATGACAACAGAAGAACGTATCAATTACTGCAAATCCAATGTGAAACCGAGTGCTCCTGAGTATCAAAATAACAATGGTTATTTGAATGACATTCCTGGGGTTAAAATACGATTATTTTCGGTGGGAGGTGATTCGATTATAGACAATGAAAACTTCAATTTGTACGATGAACTTATGGACGGAGAATTGCATTTGTTGGAAGATTTTTACAAGCTAATCCCAGGTGGTTCAAAAGTAAAGTATGATGACATGTCTGAGACTCCTCTTGGAAATGTGGTGGGATCCCGCCATTCACTTGCCTTTCGCGGTTCCATTTGGAAACTAAAACCTATGCGAGCAGAACAAGAAACTAATTTTTATTTAACGCTTATCGGAGGCAAAATTTCCGAAACAAACCCGGTACGTCCCGACCAAAGGTCACCGTCTCAGCGTAATTTTCAGTGTGTAATTCGCGTGCCCGAGTTAAACAAAGAAGGTAAGACACAAGAAATAGTACAAGTGGTGGAGGTTGTTGATAGTTACTCATCGAAAACATTTAAACGTGAAAATTGGAAGAATCTTTTTAAATATTATGACTACTTTCAAGAATATGAGCAATATTTTAATCTTGTTTATAAGGAAATTAAGTGGTTTACCCCTTCTTTACACAAGTCTTTGCTTCAGAAACTGATAAGAACCCGATGTAATTATGTAAGAATGTTTTACGATAAGCATGTCCTCGTACCTGCCGCTGCAGTATTATTTGTGTCTTTTGTCATTTTAGTAACAGACGGAGGCTCTTTTGTTCCGGACATCCGCAGGTTTGTCCGTGGATCCGAGTCTGCTTTTAAACGTATTGGAGTGGCAGCGGGAGAGGATACCTACTCCACGAAAAATTTTATAAATGCTATGCTTGGCGCGGCTTTGGCTGCTCAAGATTATCCAGAATTCGAACCAACTGAAGAGTTAGTTGCATATGCAATCCATGGTAGCATAGAAGCGCAAAAGGACCCTAGGGCTTGGAATTATTCTACCAAGATATTGTTAAAAGAAAAAGCCGACAATAAAGAATGGCGTCTTCCTTTCTACTTATTACACACGCTTGGTAGTTTTGAATCAGATATTGGTCTCTTACAATCCATTGGACTGAATCCAGAGAAGCTTTATCATGGATGGGACTCAAGACAGCCAGTTGAAATTATGCCAATAGAATATTGCTTGGACCAACATTCTCTCACAACGATTGCCCACTTTTTCACCCCCAAACCACAAACTTTCACGGAATTATTTCAACATCTTTGGCACACTGGTACTGGAAGAAATGCCCGCAAAGTTTCCATGAAAACAAGCAATCCCAATGGAATCGATGTTCCTTTTGATATTGAACAAGCACAAGAGTTATTGTGGTTATGCAAAACAAGCCCGCGTCAAGAAATTCCAGTCGAAGCAAATAAAATGATTGAGATACAAACAAAAATTGACTGGTCTTGGATGGCAGGTATGTTGGAAAAAATACGCGTTAAAGTTGTAGTGGATCGTAAATCGATTGAATGTCATGTGTTTGCACATCCAGAACTCGAGGGCAAGTTTGTTGCTATTCGTCCGGCATCGAGAGAAAAGGCAGCAGAAGATTTATCAGAAGACGTGAAAGAGATAGCGATTGACGCGGCTAAAGAAATTTTAAAAACCACAGGAAAACCCGTTAAAAACAAATGGCTTGGTATCGATGGTACCGCATATTTACGCACGGTTCAGTTAGGAGAGAGTTTAGAGTTTTATTTAGATAATCACTTGTGGCGCGATGTTTGTGAGAAAAAACTTCTCGTTCCTGCTTTGCAACCCATCGTACAGTTTCAATCATTTGATGTAATGGATGATAATGCATTTGCTACATGTTGTCGCGTGGTTTTTACCCGTAGCTCTTCGATTCAGGGTGCTGTAATTGAAAACTGGAATTTCTATATTCAAGAATTTTTAAAGAAATTAAGTCCCGATGCTTTGGCAAGATTAGCGATGTATATTCGTCCATTACGCGAGAACATTGAAATGTACCGCATATCAAGGGATGGTACAAGTACATACTTGATGACGTCGTGGAAGGATACTTTTGTGTTTCGGTTTTTGATATACCTATGTGCCATTGTTCCAGGCGTGCTTCGCGTAGACTCGTCGTTAAAATTTCATATTTTAGACTTTCGAGTTTGGAGTCAGATTCGTGAAAATATTTTAAGCGAACTGCAAAAGAAGACTGATAGATCCACCAGTTGGGAGGATGTTCAGTTTCGAGATGAACGAAAACCATACGCACATCAGGAGGCGGCAATTGAACAAATCGTGAGTCGTGTGAATCACAATCGTCGTGGAAATTTAATTTGGATCCCGGTTGGTCTAGGTAAAACTTTGATTGTAACCAGTGTTATCGGCTGGCTGATTAAAAACAAAAAAATGCCAGATTATTGTGTGTATAGTTTGCCACCATCTGCGATTGATTCCATTATGAAAGAGTTAGAGAAGGGACATTTGCCATATCACTTGGTAAATTACACTAAAAAGGATGCCGAAAGTAATCGAGTTATGTTTCAAAAGCATAAAATAAATCTGATTAAACACGACAACATGCGAGTTGCAGGTGACCATTTATTGAGTATTGCACCAAATTGCTTCTTTATTGTGGATGAGTTTCACCTTACTATGAATGATACCCAGCGCACATCTTTTGCATTGGAAATGGCAAAACTTGCTCAAAATTTTATTGGCTTAACTGGAACACTAATTAAGGACAAATCCAGCAAAGGTGTCATTGAGTGGGTGTCTCAAGTGGTCGAATTTGAAGTCAATGAGAAAAACTATTGGGTCGCTATTGCTGCATTGGTGTCTCGAAAAATATCGTTACCTATTCGCCAAAATAGAATCTTTAAAGAAATCCGCATGGACGAAAATGAGCGAAAACGATATTTGAGCTTTGTGGAGAGAAAGTTTGGCGGAAACGCATCTTCTACGAATTTCGCGGCTGCCACAAAAGTTTGTTACGAGGTCATTGAAAATGGAATTATCGAGTTGGTGCTGAAAATTGCAACTCCGAGTAATCCACGTTGTGTTTTTGTGGTTGCCAAAGATGGACAATCGCAACGTCGCATTGCCGATGCTTTAACAAAGGTGGAAAAACGCGTTTTTTGTGTTTCTTCAAAACAGTCCATCACATTAACTCCATTGGATCAAAAGTTATATGATGTTGTCATAACAACTTGTACCCATAGTACTGGATTCACACTGACCCAAGCAGATACAATGGTTACTTCAATTTATTTTTCTAATCAAGCAACGCGCGACCAATTGGAAGGTCGTATTTTAAGAGTGGGGCAAACTGCAACCGAAGTAAATGTTTATATTTTGCATACGGGAATATTAACTTATACAAAAGATCATTATGAAGATGCAAGGTCATTAAGGATGTCGATGGAGGATTTGGCTGAAGCAGTTGATACAAAGTATGTAAATGATGCCAAACAAACAGAACAGCATGCAGCTGAAACCGAACCACAAGTGGCTGAACCACAACAACAAGTCGCCGAACCTCAAGTCGCCGAACCTAAACAAAAAGCAGTTGAGAGAAAGAGACAAAAGACAAAGGATTGTCCAGAAGGAAAAGTAAGAAATCCAACAACTGGACGATGCATTACTGAGAAAAAAATAAAGGATTGCCCAGAAGGAAAAGTAAGGAGCCCAACAACTGGACGATGCATCACTGAGAAAAAAACAAAGGATTGTCCAGAAGGAAAAGTAAGGAACCCAATCACTGGAAGATGCATCACTGAGAAAAAAAAATAAATAAATAAATCATTTAACCATTCATCTCTCCAAATACGCGAATCCCACTATTATAAGCGGCATGCAACGAACCATAATAAAGCGGGTCCGTGTGTTCGCCCGCAAAAAACAACGTATTATTCACGGGTTCGCATACTGCATCAATGTCTGCATCGGTTACAGACAAATCATGGTAAGAATACGCACCCTGAGTGAATACGTCTTCTTCCCATCTCGTTATGTGTCAAGATTTCGGGAAGGGGACGTTCTTAAAGTACAGTTTCAAATGGTCTAGAACTGTATCCACAATTTCTTCATCGGATTTACCAGTAAGACGGAATCCATTATCCGCGGGGCAAATCGCCTCCAGTACCGGCATATTTTTTGAAACCATATAATTGTTCCACAAAATGTATTCATTCTCTTCATTTCTCGTAAGTATCATTGGCACATCATTCCAAAATACTTCGTCAAATTCCAACTGGATTTTCTTGTAAGACCCCATTTTGATTCGCGATAATGACTCCATTTTTTTCGGAGGCAATGGCGGTTCAAACTCAATGTCTTTTAACGGACCCGGTGGAATTGTGATACACAACTTGTTGCATTTGTATATGAGCCCTTCTCTCGTATGCACTTCGACTTCATTTATACCATGGATAATCTTTGTGACAATTTGGTTGCAAATGATTTTGCCCACACAACCCTTGGATAAAGACTCGACCAATGTTCTTGCACCCTTCTTGAATAAACAGTGCGAACCAGCGTAATCTCCAAAAAGTGCCGATTTGCATTCAGGTTGTTGCAAAAACGAGAGTGGCAAATTCTGGATACTTCCGCCACACCAGACTTCAATCATGTAGAGAAAACTACGCATGTCGTCATCCTCCGAGAAAAAAGAAAATGCTTCGGCGATTGTTGTTGAACTATTAAATTCGCTTGTTCGCTGTATCAAATCATTCCATTTCTCGGCCAACATTTGGCGTTTCTCTAAAGGGAACTCGCCGTTCGCTTTTAATCCCATACTACACTTTTTTTCTTCCGCTTCCGAGTCAAGCAAGGGAGGGGAACTACGTTCCCCTAAATAATAAGTGATGTTTGCGTTCTCCGAATGCATCCACGGGTTGCATTCGGCGACCGGAATAAGGTCGTCTGACAATAATAAGTTTGTCAAAGGATTATCGCACAAACCGTGCACCCACGCCGCGCCATCGTCAATGTTTTTATCGTTTGTAAAAACGCGACCGCCGATACGTTCTCTTGCTTCCAAAATAATATAATCTTCATTCTCAAGTTTTGATGCGATGGTTAAACCGCTAATGCCGGCACCAATAATGATGGTTTTCATATAAATTATATTACTATTTTTTTCTAAGCGTTTTACTAAAATATTATATTATTAAATATTATAACAATGACAACAATTATGCAGTTTCACTCCAAGGCTAAATTGCTTCCGGCGGATTCAATTTTTTCACCAACAGCAATGCGCGATTTGTCAAATTTCAGTGAATTTGATGTTGAATACGAGGGTTTTGTTTATCGAACCATCGAACACGCTTACCAAGCACTCAAATATTTATACTGTTCCAATAAACCCGAATTATTTGAAATCGTACGTGAAGAAAACCAGAAAAAGGATGCTTTAGGTGCAAAAGAATCAGGTGGAAGAAAAGGAATGGAAAAACGAGGCGCAGTCTTTGACCGCGACGGCTGTTGGGACAAAAAACAAATTGAAATTATGACAAAATTGGTTGCGTCCAAAATTGAGAGACATCCGGAAATTCGCAAAATCGTGCAGACTGCAAAAGAAAACAATATTATTTTGGTACATTTTTCAAGGTCGGATATGATTTGGGGCGCCCATGTGACAGAAGACGGAAAAAGCATCAAAAAAGGTACTAACCATTTAGGTAATATCTACATGTCGTTTTACGATAAACTATCATCAAAGCCACTTGTAAAAGTTAAAAAGACAACAACTAAAAAATCGAAGGATTGTCCGGAAGGAAAAGTGCGAAATGAAAAAACAGGCCGATGCATTACTGCAACAACTAAAAAATCGAAGGATTGTCCGGAAGGAAAAGTGAGAAATGAAAAAACCGGCCGGTGCATTACTGTAAAAACAGTAAAACCTTGTCCAGAAGGAAAAGTGCGAAATGAAAAAACCGGCCGATGCATTACATTTAAAAATAAAAAATATCTATAAATATAATAAATGAAACTGGATTTAGAAAAAAAAACGAAAAAAAGTAAATTAGTGAAACGCAACAAAACAAAAAAGCAAAAACAAGATTTCTTGCTTCTCTCTCATCGAACACCAACAAAAATTATGAAAATCAGTGAAGAAATCGATAATGAAATTGATAAAAGTCCGGCGCGTATGAATTCGTACAGTCCATCAATAAATAGAGAACTTGTCTCTTTGAAATCGGTTCAAAGAAAGGAGCTATTTAATTGCAACAATGACCGTGCATTCTTACTCAAAGCCCCTTTGAAAATTGGTGTGCCCGATAAGTCTGGCAAAAAAATCTGTTACGCATACGATGACCCAATTGCCAAAAAATATATGCTGAAAAATCTCAAGGCAAATAAACATGCTGACCCAAATAAAATTATTCCACCTATTCAGGAATTGGCCAACTGCTGGTTTAACACAATGTTTGTGTCATTGTTTATTTCCGACAAAGGTCGCAAATTCTTTCATTTTCTCAGGCAAATGATGATTGAGGGGAAACAGAAAGGTGGTAATCAGATTCCCGAAGTGTTGAGAGACGGATTCGCACTGTTCAATTATGCCATTGATGCGTGTTTAACCGGCAACAAATATGCGTATATTTTGAACACGAATGCCATTATCCAACAAATCTACGATTCTGTGCCGGACGATTATAAAGAGAAGTACTCCTATATTCGCGACGTGGATGAAGCTGGCAACCCAGTTCGTTATTATTTGAGCTTAATCAATTATCTGGGAAATCGCAATTTGCCCGTGCTATTTGTGCAGGATTGTGGGCAAAGTTGGCGGTCCAAAGTCCAAGAAAAATCAGCAGAAACATATTTACCCGCCGTAATTATTTTGGAATTCTTCAATGATGATGAGCCGACCACCAATAAAGAAACCAGTTTTACATTAAATGGTGCAAAATATTCATTAGATAGTTGCATTATTCGAGACACTGAGAAATACCATTTCTCTTCATTGCTCACATGTGAAAAGAAGGAGATGGCATATGATGGGATGAGTTTTCACCGACTCACATACATGGATTGGAAGAGTAAGATAAACACCGATTTCAAATGGAAATTCAAAGGGTCGGAAGACGAAGGCCGACTGCTTACATGGAACTTTGCAAAAGGATACTATATGATGATTTATTACCGTGTGTAACAATCCGGAGATAAATAGTCTTTAAGCATTATATCAATTTTTGACGGTACAAAAATCTTCTGGTCTTTGTCATAACGCCAAAAGTCTTTGGTCTTCAAGTCACCATCATATTTATGTATTCTCTCGGTTAGCTTCATTAATTCCTGTATGCATTTCTCGGTAAAAGATGAATGGTTTCTCAAAACGAATAATCCAGCTCTATGGTTGCCATCGCCAAACACCTGGTTCAAGATGATATACTGCGATATCAAAATTGCTTGTCTGTTAGAATCCATTCCTTCGTGTTTTTTAATAAATTCTTCTAATTTCATTATACGGTCCGGACCCTTTGATAAAATTGGTTTAAGAATTGTATTTGCAACCGTTTCTTTATTGATTTTATTGTTGCGTATGTATCCAAGTATTATATCCTTATTTCCTGGGTGAATTGTGTATTCCCGCATATCCTCGGGTTTTGGGGTTTTTTCAAATCGGTTATGTACATTGTCAATTAATAAATCTTTAATTAAACTATCAAAACTTTCTCTTAAACTGGTTGATAGTCCTTTTCCAACATCATTTTTTTTCGTTTTTCTCTTTACTCTTCTGTTTCTCTTTGTATTCTTCTTCATATAAATAATCAAAATATTATTATTTATATATTATATAAATGCCAACTGTCACCGAAATATACAAAGCAAATGTTTCTCTCCTTCAAGCACAACTGAATGCGACAATACGCAAAATCAATTTGATGCGTATCAGCAATATAATGAAAAAAAACCTGATAAACGCCGCCATAAATGCATCAAATGCAAATTTGAAAAAATTAACTGATAAATATAATCAGGATATGGCATTAGCAACAGCAACTGGAAAAAAACGAAACGCGTTTATGGTCGGAATCAATTATACTGGAACCATCAATGAGCTATATGGATGCATCAATGACACAAAAAATGTACAAGACCTTCTAAAAAATAAATATAATTTTACCAATGTCACACTATTAAATGACGAAACGTCTGAAAAACCCACCAAACAAAACATATTGAATGGTTTGCAAACACTGCTAGCCAATACAAATTCGGGAGATACCGCATTTTTCATGTTTAGTGGCCACGGAACATGCACCGCCGATTTGAATGGCGATGAGATAGATGGTCAAGACGAAATTATTATGCCGATAAATGCGTTTTCTCTCGATACATGCATTTTAGACGACGAACTCAACAAAATAATCAGAAACACATTAAAGCCGGGTGCAAAATTAGTTGCACTATTTGATTGTTGTTTTAGTGGAACAGTGCTAGACTTGCGTTATACTTATGGGTATCCAGACAATACAAATCAATTGGAAACTGCAGGTGATGTGTATATGATAAGTGGTTGCACAGACCAACAAACCAGTGCGGATACGGTTGCGCCGGTCAATGGAAAGGAAATGGCGTCGGGCGCGATGACGTATGCATTTTTGACATCGATTAAAGAAACCGCGATTATGGGTGATTTGGTCACGAAAATGCAGACGTTTTTGAAAGACAATGGGTATCCGCAAAAGCCTTTGCTATCATCGGGAAAAAAAGTGGATTATGGTAAGACCACATTCCTTTAAGGGAAACCGTCGGTTCAAAAGGAATTCACCAATTTATTCTGTATTGGTCACAACAGTTTTTATAACCCTTTGTAATATTGCTACCTGGAAATGAACTTTTTAATTTTTCGATAAGCTGTGTTTTTACTAGTTCTTGGTTAATATTTGGTTTTGAGTCTCTGTACAGACGCTGAGTCCATAGTTGGAATCCGTCGTAATCGCAGATACCTTCGCTTTGAAAACACATAATAGTAAAGTATGCAACAGTTTTTCCTTTTACTGCACCATCAATAACAGTATCATAAATGCTGGTGTAATGTTTTTCTACAATGTCTTCAACAATAATACCGCGCAGTTGATTGGGTGTTAATATTATATCACCGTCCTCATTTATATATTTTCCAACTTCATTCAATAGTACTAACACCAAAACAATAGTAATTATACATATATATAAACAACAATACATTTTTCATAATGACTTACTGTGATGGTGTGATTTTTTATATCAATTTTATAAAATGGGTCACTTACCTATAAAATCTTGCTTATCCAAATTGATAAGCAAGATTTAAAATATCGCTTCTCAATTTGGAGAAGCGATATTTTTATTCAAAAAAAAGGAGGGGTCAAAGGGGAACTACGTTCCCCTTACCATTTGCCTGTGGTTTTTTTCACCATAATATTTTGTCCCTTTGCCTTTCTCTTTGCATGTGGATCATATTCTTCTCCATCATCGTCTGCCAAATTCTTCGATAATTCCCAGAACTCCTTGGAACCCAGTTTGAAATCAGGTCGGTCCGCCGCCTTGTACCAGAAAACTTGGTCGTTAATCTTGTTGGATTTGGCATTGTTTGATATCACCATGCACTCATAATTCTCGGTTGTCTGGTCCATAATGGTGCAAAATGACTCCAGTGTAGGAAACATAGACGCATAGTTCTCCCAAATCTTCTTACGATTGGATAAATAATTCTCTCGCAAAATAAAAACGTAATCAATATTGGTGCGGAGATTGGGCGGAATACCCAATGGGTATTGCATCGTGATGATCAACATCACCTTCCAATGTCTTCCGTTCATGAAGAGAGACCTCATCAACTTATCTTTGGTCCAGCTATTATCGTACAAGCAATCATCGAGAATCACGAAGGTGCGCGGGTCAATGGTGCATTTCTTGTAAGTGTCCATCTCCGCCTGGCACTGTTTCATCACAGTTCGCTGACGTCTCAACACGTTCTCTATCAAAATGGTGTTATATTCCTCGTGAATGAAAAGTTTGGGAACCAGCTTTCCATAAAATCCGTTGCCTGCTTCTGTCCCGGAAATGACGGTTCCAATAGGTATATCCTGGTGATGGTACAATAAATCTTTAACCAAAAAGGTTTTGCCAGTATCACGACGCCCAATTAAAACAATAACGGGTCCCTTGTTTTCTTTAGGGTCAAAGGTGATTGCACGCATATCAAATTTTTTCAATTCAAGTGTCATTTTAAATTAAATAATATATGTAAAATAAAGATAATAATTGACGTTTTGAAACGACGATTAGTTCAATATACCTAAATTATGTTTTAGCGTAAAATATAAATGGAGCACCAAAAATTCAGTATTTTTTATAAAAAGGCCAAGAAGATTGATTTAGAAATGTTGGAATCTGTTGGAGAAATCCAGAACTATAATCCCATTTATAGCCGTTTTTTCGAAATGGATGAAACCAATTACAATCGAATTGCTCTTAACCACAAATACCATATCCACGATTTAAAAACAGTGGTGGATGATAACGATACAAAGGTGGAAAAGGAAATCTTTGTCAAATTCTCTCCACTTTTGGATCCGCTCAATTATTTACGGGGCAAATACGATTTGGAAAGTCCCATTTTCAAAACACTTCCTAAACTTGGTTCAACTACTGAAACTTGTTTGCCCAAAGTGTTGGATGTGAATAACTCTTCGTATGTGGATGGGTTTTTCTCTTACCTGACATCCATGTTGAAGGATACCCATGGCTGGGTGCATGGTGTGGAATATTATGGTTCGGCACTTGCAGTACAGCGCGGGTTCAAGTATGATATTGTGGATGACCTGGATTTCTTAACAAGATGCCATTTTTTCACCAATAATTTGAACAAGCATTTTACAGTGGATGAAGACACCTCCATCATTTTGCGCGAGTATTCTGGAGAAGGTTCGCGCACCAATAAGAAGAAGCTGAGTATCAAAGATTTGGACATTGAGTTGGATATCGAGGAAGTAATAACGGAAAAGACACAGGAGCCAAATGTCGAAACCAATCCATCTTTGGAATATGAATCTGGACCGAAAAAAATGTCGGATGATGATGAATCCAGTAGTGATTCGGAAAGCGACGATTCCAAATCGGACACAACTGAATCCGAACCGTCCGAATCTGAATGGGAAACAGAATCGGAAGAAGGCGACGAAGAAGAAGAAGAAGAAGAAGACGATTCCATTTTCGAAGAAGATGAAAAAATGTTCAGTTATCTGAATGAGTTTCCAGTTCAGCTTATTTTCCAGGAAAAGTGCAAAGGCACTTTTGATGAGTTAATTATGCAGAGAAAACTCAAAGATGATACATTTGTGGAAGCTCTTTTACAAGTGGTTTTGTTATTAGCCACCTACCAAAAAGTGTTCGATTTTACCCACAACGATTTGCACACCAACAATATCATGTATGTAGAGACGGAGGAGAAGTTTCTCTATTATCGTATTGACGGAGTTTGTTATAAAGTCCCTACCAACGGTCGCATTTTTAAACTGATTGATTTTGGAAGAGCAATTTACCGATTTAGTGGAAAGACGTTTTGCAGTGACAGTTTTGCACCCAATGGCGACGCGGCGACACAGTATAATTGTGAGCCGTATTTCAATGAGAAGAAACCCAGAATTGATCCGAATCCCAGTTTTGACCTGTGTCGTCTGGGATGTTCTCTCTACGATTTCGTATGTAGAAATGACGAGGTGAAAACCCCTTTACAGAAACTGGTTGATTCGTGGTGCAACGATGATTACGGCAAAAGTGTTCTTTACAAAGCTACAGGACAAGAGAGATACCCCGATTTCAAACTGTATAAAATGATTGCGCGAACTGTGAATAATTTGGTTCCCAAAGAACAGCTGAAACAGGATATTTTCAAGAAGTATGTTTGCAAAACAACCAGTGAATTGTTTATTGATATTGATGTATTGCCAAAGTATGTATAAATGATTTTTATTTTATTTTATTACTATATAATGGCATTTAGGAATATTAAATTGCATAATTATAATTTCAAATATACGTTATCAAAAGAACGTATAGTGTGGTGCAAAAATGCATACAACAGTCTTTCTGTACTTCTTCCAACTATTAAAAATATACGCTGGGAAGAATATGAATTTGACAATGAATGTGAATATTTATATTCAAGATACGAAGAAGAAGAAGAAAATATATTTCATCCAAATCTTGAAAATGCAGAAGAAACATATTCTTTAGATGTAAAACGCATGCATACTAAACCAGAGAGTCGTCTATCATATCAAATTTTTGGCGGTGCTTCTTACGAAATACTAAATAAAACAAATTATTCACTTGTAAATTTAAGAGATTTTATGGATCCAACTGGTGATGCCGACATTAGGATAAATATTCCAATGCTTTATAATGATGAAATCTCCAAAATGGATGATTTAGTTGACGTTGGTCTTCCATTATTAGAATCAAACGGAAAAATGCATACATATTTATCAACAACCATTGATTGGTGTTTTAATCAATTTTTAGAACAATTGAATATGCATGATTTATCTGCATTATTTCCAAATAGTAT
>Ga0315905_10002434_pt1 | contig 19573 bp, 16 predicted proteins | sample LakEriMetagenome_5_FD_203522 | JGI IMG/M metagenome (GOLD analysis project Ga0315905, IMG submission 203522) | Freshwater fungal communities from buoy surface, Lake Erie, Ohio, United States - Buoy 4 MA121 | ecosystem: Environmental > Aquatic > Freshwater > Lake | place: USA: Lake Erie, Ohio... | reverse complement strand
TCCGACGGATGCCGGCCTTTTTCGTAACACCACGCCAGCACGGCCGCGTCGTCGGCTTCTTCCCGCGCTTTCGCCGCGAGGTCGTCGTAGGCGAGTCCGAGCAGCCGGCAGCAGCGCGCATCGTAGCCTGTGCCGAGGTTGTAGTCCCCGGCCAGGCGCCCGGCCGCGTGCAGGCGCGCTTTGTCGAGCAGGCGTGGCAGGAAAACGAGACCGCCGACGGAATCGTAACCGGAACGAGGGTAAGCGAGTGGGTTCATCGGCGTCATCCTGAGCGTGCGCCGTTAAGCCGGCATAAAGACGCGGTGAATTCTTTTCGCACGATGGGCTGAGCGAGTGGAACCCTCGAGCACAGTGCAGATCGAAACGCGCGTGCGCCGAATGACTCTTCGTGAAAAATTAGGGGCCTATGCCACCGGCAAAAGGGGATCGCGCGAGTCTTCGCGGTATCTTTATCAGCGCTTAACGTGGAACTGAGAAGGTGCGCCGCAAAACCCAACCCATGCAGATGAACCTCCGGAAAAACGCGCGGCTCGGGTTTCTATCCTTGGTGATCTTCTGCGCAGAGGCTCCGCACGCGCGGCGCGGGCGTCCGGTGCAGCCTTGAACATGGGGCCGAGCATCACAGGAGAGCCGAACATCGTCGGGGCCGCGGCCGGCGCGGGCGTGGCGGAGGCGCCCCGGGTGTTTCCGCTGGCGGCGGCGCGCGCGCGGTTAAAGGCGTTGATCGAGGCCGGTGGGCGGGCGGGGCTGATGCGGGGCCGGTGGGGTTTGGAACGCGAAGGCCTGCGGGTGGAAGCGGACGGGCGGCCGGCGCTGACCCCGCATCCGTTTGGGCCCGAGGAGCGGGCGATCACGGTGGATTTTGCGGAGGCGCAGGCGGAGTTGATCACGGCCCCGTGCGCCTCGCCGGAAGCGGCGTGGGCGGAGTTGGGCGAGGCTCATCGGCGACTGCGGGCGCGGCTGGGCGCGGAGCTTTTTTGGCCGCTGAGTTTGCCCGGACGTTGGGACGAGCCGGAGCGATTGCGCGCGGCGGAATTCGGCGGGCGGCCGGAGGATGCGGCAGCGCGGGCGTATCGGGCGGAGTTGTTGCGGCGACATGGGCGCGCGCGGCAGGCGATCAGCGGATTGCATTACAACTTCTCGTTTGATGCGGAGCTGTTGGCGGCCCTGCGGCGCGCGGACGGGGCGACCGGGCCGGAGCGGGAGTGGCGCGACGGAATCTACTTCGGGGTGATGCGGAATTTTTTGCGGCATCAGCACGTGTTTAACGCGCTGTGGGGCATGAGCCCGCCGGAGGACGGGGCGTTTTGGCAAGACTTGCGCGCGGCGGCGGGCGGGGAAAGCCGGGCGGAGGCGGACCGGTGTGCGGGCGTCATTTCAAGCGTGCGGCTGAGTCCGCTCGGCTACGGGCTAGCTCCGGACGTGGCGGAAGCGCTGGGGGTGGATTTTTCTTCGCTGGGCGCCTACGTGGAGCGGCTCGGAGCGGCGGTGCAGCGCGGCGGGGTGCTGGCGCACGAGCGCGAATTTTACAGTCCGGTGCGGCCGAAGACGGTCGCGGGCGGCGCGGGCGAGGAGAAAAACGAGGCGGGCGCGTCGTTGCGGCGACTGGCGCGGGAGGGCGTGGGTTATCTGGAGTTCCGGGTGTTTGACCTCGATCCCTTCGAGGCGAACGGAGTGGGCTTGGAGGCGCTGCGATTCTTCCACGTGCTCGTGCTGGCGAGTCTGTTGCGGCCGGCGGAGCGGATCGGGGCCGGGGAGCAGGTGGAACTGGCGGAGCGCTGGCGGTGGTCCACGTTGTGCGGTGGCCGGTGGTGCGAGTGCCGGCCGTCGCCGGGGGCGGCGGGCGAGCGGGAGATTTTGCCGCTGCTGGAGTTCATGGCGGAGATCGCGGCGCAACTGCCGCCCGGGTATGCGGCCGCGGTGGCGGCGGCGCGGGAGCGCTGGGCGGGGCGGAGCGACCGGCCGCTGGACCGGTGGCGGAGATTGGTGGCGGCGACGCCCGGCGGAGCGCTGGCGGCCGGGCTGGGGTTGGCCCGTGCGCACGCGACGGGAACGGAAGCGGCGACGGCGGACACCCCGGTGGCGTGAGGAAATGAGCGTCGATTTTATGGATACATCAAATCTGGAATTGTCCACGCAGGCTTTGATCGCGGAAGCGCAGCGGCGCGGGGTGGAGGTCGAGGTGCTGGACGCAGCCGACAACTTCATCGTGCTGCGGCGCGACGGCCGCGCGGAGTATGTGAAGCAGGCGACGCGGACCTCGGCCGATACCTACGTGAGCGCGTTGCTGATGGAGAACAAAGCGGTGACCAAGCTCGTGCTGACGGCGGCGGGATTGCGCGCGCCCGACGGAGCGCGTTACGACCACGAGCCGGAGGCGGCGGGGGATTTCGCGCGGTACGCCGGGCGGCGCATCGTCGTTAAACCCAACGCGACGAATTTCGGTGAAGGCGTGGCCCTGCTCGGCGCCGATGCCGGCGAGGCGGAGTATCGGGCGGCGGTAGCGGCGGCCTTTGCGCTGGATCGCACGGTGCTGGTGGAGGAGTTCGTGGAGGGGCGGGAGTTTCGGTTTCTCGTGATCGGCGGGGCGACGCGGGCGGTGTTGCACCGCGTGCCGGCCAACGTGACGGGAGACGGGGAGAGCGACATCACCGCGTTGGTGGCGGAGAAAAACCGTGATCCGAAACGCGGCGAAGGTTACCGGAAGCCGCTGGAGAAAATCCGGCTGGGCGAGGTGGAGATGGCGTTTTTGGCCGGGCAGGGGCTCACGGCGGCAAGCGTGCCGACGGCGGGCGAGCAGGTTTATCTGCGCAAGAATTCCAACATCAGCACGGGCGGCGACAGCATCGATTTCACGGACACGATGCCGGTGGTGTATCAGCGTCTGGCCGAGCGGGCGACGGCGGCGGCGGGGGCGAACATCTGTGGGCTGGACATGATTATCCCCGATGTGACGGATGCGCGGGAGGACGCCGCGTATTCGATCTTGGAGTTAAATTTCAATCCGGCGCTCCACATCCACGATTATCCGGCGGTCGGCGAGAACCGGCGGGTGGAACGCTTTGTGTTGGACCAGATCGGTTTTGGCGCGCGGTGAGCCGGTGGGTTTGGGTCGAGGCGGCGAGTTCGGGGCGAGCGAGGGGATTGAGTCTTTCGCGTGCTGACGGCCGCGAGCTTCGCCCCGAGCCCTGTCTCGGTGGGCCGGTGGCCGTATAGAGGCTTGGCTGTGTTCCGAGGGCGGAAAATCTATCTGATTATCCCGATGTATAGCTGTGCGACCTCGAGGCGGTCCTAGAATACGCCGTCGTTCAGCTCTGAGTTGGCCTGCTTCTGATGCATTCAAATCGCTCAACACCGGGATGCTGCTCACCCAGACTCCTGACCGAAAAGCCACATCGCCGATAAAATGCGACTGAGTCATGATCGGTCTCGGCGGCCAGTTGCGGATCCGGAACCTGATCGATCAATAAGCGCCCCAACCCTTTTTTTTGGTGATGCGACGCAACCGCTAAATGTCGAATAAGCGTTGGCCGCCCATGATTTCTCTCGAGGCCAATCACGGCTACCGGCTCTCCCGCGATCAAGTGCAGGTAGAGATGCCGATTTTCCGACGCCAAGTAGTCGTCCCAAATGCGACGGATTTTTTCTTCGTCCTGCGACCATACGCACAATTTCAAGATGGCGATGATCGGCTGACCAAACGGGAAACTTTGCGGGCGGATCATCTTTCAGCTAGATCAACTTTTGTATCGCGATGAAGAGGAGCCGAACCCCTTGGTTGAGAGAAGGCGGCGAATTGCACCGTCGTCCTCGGCAACTCGGGTGAGGTGGACCCGCCGGGGCGGCGGTGTAAAGGCAGATTTTCCCACGCGGTCACGCGCTGGGCTGCGCGGAGAGATTGATGAGGCTCGACGGAAACCTGCTGCCGATGCGGGTGACGGTATCGCCGTCAATGAGGAGGCCTTCGTCGTCGTCGATTTCCAGAATCTCGGAGCGGCAAAGCACTGCCGCGGCCGCGACCCGGGCGGTGTAGTCGGAGAAGCGCGCTTTCCAGCGGTTGGCGTGCGGCAACACCGTGAAGGGCACGAGGCGAAGCGCCTCGGGATCTTTGCAGCCCAGGTTTGGGACCGAGGTATCGAAGACCGGCAGGACGTTCAGGCTGCGGCCGAGAAGCAGTGCGCCGGCACTTGAGCCGATGATCGGCCGGCCTGCCTCGACCATTTCCTCAATGACGGCATCCGCGCCGGTCTCACGGACGCGTTGGAGGAGGTGATACGGGTTGCCGCCCGAGAGGTAGACGAGGTCGAACGCGGCGAGGCCGGCGCTCGGCTGCATGTCGAAATCAAAAAACTCCACCGCAGGCACGCCGACGGCGAGTAACGTGTCGCGCGCGAGGACGGCGTTGCGGTTGCGCTCCTTGAGCTTCGGCTCGGCCGTGGTGACGACGGCGGCGCGATTTGCGCCCCTTGCGAGAGTGCTGACGACGGCGGCAAAGTGGGGCAGCGCGAGATTTGAGCTGATGAGAAACAGACGTGACCTCATTTCGGGAGCAGGGATCGGACGCGCGGGGTTGCGCGGCGCAAGTTACGGTTTCGAGGGCGCGGGGAGAGCATTGGCGCGCGACCGAGCGGCGGCGCGAAGGCTGGCCGCGTCGTGGACAATACGGCCGCCCACTACGGTGAGCTCGACGGCGATGTCCTTGATCGTGTCGGGCGGCGCGGCGAGCGGATCGGCGCCGAGCACGACGAAATCGGCGAACTTGCCCACGGTGATCGAGCCCTTCTGGGATTCTTCAAACGTAGCGTAAGCGCCGCCGAGCGTCCAAATCCGCAGCGCCTGCGTCGGCGAGATGCGTTGCGAGGCACCGTAGACTTTGCCTTCGGCGCTGCGGCGGGTGACCAGGTCTTGGATACGAAGCAATGCATCTGCCTCAGCGACGGGCGCATCCGAGTGGCTCGCGACGGGGATACCGGCGTCGAGGAAGGCGCGGGCTGCGTGCATCCATTCCCAGCGGGCAGCGCCGTAGGCTTCGTGTTTGTCGCCGTGCTCCCAAAGGTAGGCGTGGGGCACGGGCACGACGCCGGCTGCTTTGATCCGGGCGATCAGGGTGGCGTCGACAATGCTGCAATGCTCGATCCGGTGGCGCGCATCGGGGCGTGGGTGCGCGGCCTGGGCGCGCTCGATGGCGGTGAGCACCATCGCGATCTCGCGATCGCCGTTTGAGTGGATGCAGGCTTGAAGACCGGCGCGGTGGAGCCGCAGTACGAGGTCGTCGAGCTGCACTTGGGTGCGCGCGGGCGGCACGCCGAAATAGTCCGGCCGGCCGGCGTAGGGCTCGGTGACCCAACATGTCTGGCCGGACAGCGAATTGCCGTGGAAAAGTTTGATCCCGCCGTAGCGCACGCCGGCCGACGAAGGCGCCGCCATGCGTCGGACCGCTTCGTCGGCGTGATCCTCGCGTAACATTTGGTAAACGCGCAGCGGCGGGTTTTCGCCAAGGGCGCGGGCGATTTCGTCGCCGCTTTCCGGCGAGCCGCCGGCGATGCCAATGCTGGTGATGCCGCGGGCGGCGTAGTCGGCGAAACGAGCGCGGAGCCCCGCGATTGTTTCAGCGGCGGGAGCGCGCGGCGTTCGCCCGGCTGCTACGCCGGAAACCAGCCGTTGGGCGCTTTCCTGAAGGCGGCCAGTCGGCTCGCCGAGCTCATCCTTGACGAGGTGGCCACCCGCGGGATCGGGCGTGTCGCGCGTAATCCCGGCGAGTCGCAGCGCGAGCGAGTTGACGACGGATTGGTGCCCGCTGGAGTGCGAGAGGGAAACCGGATGTTGCGTCGTGGCGGCGTCGAGGTCGGCTCGCGTCGGGTGGCGACCGAGTTTGGTTTCCTGATAACGCGCACCGGTCACCCACTGGCCCGGCGGAGTGAGGGCGGCTTTCCGGCGCAGGGCGGCGATGAGGTCGTCGATCGACTTCACGCGCGCGGGGCTGGCATCCACGGCAGCAAACGGCGAATCTTCGGGGAAAAGGGGCCGCGGATGGAGGTGAGCGTCGTTAAAACCGGGCACGACGGTCCTGCCTGGTAAGTCGAGCACGCGGGTAGCGGGGCCGATGTGGGGTGCGACGGCGGCGGCGTCGCCGACGATCACAAAGCGCCCGGCGGTGACGGCGAATGCGGTCGCGCGCGGTTGCGCGTCGTCGACCGTATGGATGGAGGCGCCGCGCACGACGAGATCGGCGGGAGCGGCGGCAAGGGAGGCGGCGAATGCGCAGGCCGCCAAAATGTAGCACAGCGCGAGGGTGTAACGCATGATGAGAAGAACGTCACCCCGCGGGGTTAAGACGCGATGAAGCCGGCGTTACGTTTCGGCTAAGGCGGAAGGCGGCAGAGGCTTGCTGAAATTGAGTTGGATCTTGGTGCGGCCGAAGCCGAGGTTTTCGTAGAAAGTGTGGGTGCGGGTGCGCACGATGTTCGACCGCACGACGATACGGGCGGCGCCGGCGGCTGCCGCCCATGCTTCGATCGCCGCAACCAAGCGTCCGCCGATACCGTGGCCGCGGTGGGCTTCGTCCACGACGAGGGCGAGCAGTTGGGCCGAGCCTTCGTCCTCGAGGAGCGGCAGCAATGCGCCATGGGCCAGCCCGGTCGGTTGACCGTCAAGGACGGCGACGAGCACGGTATGCCCGGGGGTGGAGATCACCCGCGGGAGGCGACGGGCAAGTTCATCCTCGGTGGCGGGATAACCGAGCTGGGTCATGAGTCGGCCAAGAGCGGGAGCGTCGGCGAGGGCTGCAGGTCGGATCGTGATGTTCATCGGAGTAGTCAGCCGGCGACCGAGGGGGTCAGCGCCGGAGCGGGGCGCGCGCGCCGGTGCAGCCAGAAATTTCCGATCAGGGCCACGACCGCGCCGGTGGCGAGGACGCGGGCGACGCCGAATCGGTCGGTGGCGAGGCCGAACACAAGCTGGCCGAGCGGCAACGCGCCCATGAAGGCCATGTTGAAAAAGCTCATGACCCGGCCGCGCATCGAGTCGCGCACGGCGGTTTGCAGCCGGGTATTCATCGATGCCATCCAGGAAATCTGGGCGCCGCCGAGCAGCAGGAGGGCCGGGAGCGCCAAGGGGAGAGTTGGGGCGAAGGCCAGCGCGACGGCGGCGGCGGGCGTGACGAGCCCGGCGATAAAGATGCGCCGATCCAGACCGGATTGCTCGCGGCGGGAGGCGAGCAGGAGGCCGCCGAGGACGGCGCCGACGGCGGGGGCGGCGTTGAGCAGACCGAGCACCTCGGGGCCGCCGCCAAACACCCGGGTCGCGAACAGCGGCAGCAGCGCGGCGTAAGGCATCACGGTGGCGCTGGAGAGGGCGACCAAGGCGAGGGTCTGGCGAATGGCGGGCTCGTGCCATGCGTAGCGGAGACCCTCGCGCAGTTCATCGGCCAAGGGCGCGCGGGGGCCGGCAGGAGCCTTGTGCGGCGGAAGGCGGAGGCGGCGGGTGAAATGGAGGGCCGCGACTTCGCCGATGGCGGCGGCGAGAAAGCAGGCGGCCTCGCCCGAGACCACGAGCAGGGCGCCGGCGAGGGAAGGACCCAGAATGCGCGCGAGGTTGAACGACGTCGAGTTGAGCGCGATGGCGTTGGGCAGATCGGCGCGATCCTCCACGAGTTGCGCGAGCAGGCTCTGGCGATTGGTCCAGTCGAAGCCCTGGATGACGCCCTGAAACAGCGCGAGTCCGAGCAGCAGCGGGATACTGGTGGCCCCGGTGAGGACCAAGGTCGCGAGGAGGAGCGAGTGGACCAGCGCGGCGCTCTGGGTGGCGAGGAGCATGCGGCGACGGTCCGCTTTGTCCGCGAGCACGCCGACGAACGGGGTCAACAGCAGGCTCGGGAGCAGACTGAAGGTGCCGGCGAGCGCGAGGTAGAATGCGGAGTCGGTCAGCCGGTAGATGAGCCAACCGAGCGCGACCGATTGCACCCAATGACCGGTCATCGCGCAGGCTTGCGCGCCGAGGAAGCGGCGAAAGTTGGTGTGCTTCAGAGCGCGGAACATGCGGCAAAGGAGGAGAGCGCGTCAGGCTGTGAACGCGGCCCGGCCGAGCTTAGGCGGCGGAGCACGGGCTTATTTCCGCCCCTCTTCCGCGTCCTGTAAATCGAACGAGGTCTGCACGTCTGCGCGGTCGGACCAGTTGCGCCGGGCTTTCGCCGCGGCCAGTTTCTCCGTGTAGTCGTCGCGCCAGCCGCGCTTGGTCATGAAGGCGTTGAAGTAGAGCAGGTCGTCGTCGGATGGGCGACGGCCTTGGGCGAAACACCACTCGAGCACGACCGCATCGTCTGTTTCCACGCGGGCCCGGGCGGACACGGCGGCGTAGTCGATGTGCAGGAAGCGGCACATGCGGGCGTCGTGGCCGCTGCCGAGATTATAGTCTTCGGGCAGCTCGCCGGCCGCGTGCAGGCGGATCTTGTCGAGCATGCGGGCGAAGAAAACGACGCCGCCGACGGTGGCGTAGCCGGAACAGGGGAAGCGCAGATTTGTCATGGATGAGTGGGAAATGAATGGGCTAGAGAGGGAAGAGGCCGGCGAGTTGGCGCTGGCCCTCGTGGCGGATAAATCTGAGCGTCTCGTCGACCCGGTCCGCGATGCCCAGGGTGGTTTCTAGCTGGACGACGGGACAGATGCAACGGGTGACCCAATGGTCATGACGACGTTGGTCGCGACTATCGGGCCGAATGGCGACGGAGCGGGGGCGTCGGATGATGGGGTCAAAAATGGGGCGCGGCGGCACGAGGGCGATGACCAGATCAAAAACCGATTCGACCGCCTGGCCCCAGCCCGCGACCGACCCGCAAACGATCACGCGGGGGTTGTCGTGCAAGGCTTCGAGCAACTGAACGCGGCGTGAGTGGGGACTGCGGCGGGCTTGAAACGCGGGCCGGGTGGGGCACCAGAAAAAGTTGTCCGTATCGAGCACGGTGGTTTGAAATTCCCCGGCCAGAGCGAGCCCGAGCAAGGTGGCGCCGGAGCCGCGGCCGCCCAGAATATGGATGCGGCAGGGATTGAGGGCGTAGGGCAAGGAATCCTCCGGGCGGGCCCCGGCCGATCCGGGCGCGGGCGCTTCGACCGATAAAGGCAGGGTTGGGCTGGCCGATATCATGGGTTGATCGGAGAGAGTTGGGCGAGGGTGAGCGCCACCCGATCGGCGACGGTGAGGTCGCCCTCGAGGCGCAGCACCGGGCAACGACGCTCGCTCAGCCACTCGTGTTGACGGCGACGGTTGCGGGTGGGCGAGGTGGGCGGGTCGTCGTCGTAGCCGGCGGCCCAAGCGATGAACGGCTCGTTGATCCGGCCGTAACGGACGAGTTCGCGCTCGCGCAGCCGCCGCACGCGGAGCTCGTGGGGCAGAGACAAAAAGACGACGAGGTCGAACGCGTGTTCGAGGTCGTCGCCCCAGCCGATGATCGCGCCGGACAAGATCGCGCGGGGATGTTGCTTCAAGTCAGCCATGACAAGTTGATGCCGGAGCGCACGGTCGCGTCGGTCGGTGAACGGAGGCTGCGTGGGCAACCAATAGTAGTCGTCAGAATCCAGCGCGGTCGCGCCGAGTTCCGGAGCGAGGGCGCGGGCCAGCGTGGTGGTGCCGGAGCCGGAGGCGCCGACGATGTGGACCTTGAGGGAGCTCATGGTGGCCCCGCCAACCGGACTCGGGGCGGCGGTGGTTACGAGTGGGCGGCGGCGGCGGCTTTGTCGGCGTCGCGGGCCAGCTTGCGCTCGACGGCGGCGCGGAGGAGGTTGAGATCGCTCGCGAATTCGACGTGGGCGGGGAGTTTGAGGCTATTGACGGAGCCCCAGGAGTCGGCGCCCTCGGTGTGATAGATCACGAATTCTTGGCTGATAGCGGGCGCGCCGTCGCCGCCGAGGCGCATCGAGCGGTCGAGGATGCCCATGCAGATCGCCTTGGTTTCGTTTTGCCCGAAGCAGAGGCCGTAGCCCAGCGACATATAGGGCACGGGATCCTTCTTCTTCACTTTGATCTTTGAAATGTTTTCCGCCTCGGTGACGCGGACGCTGCCGAGATGCCGCGAGCGGCCGCGGGCATCGGTCACGCGCACGGCGACGCGGCCGACGCGCACCTCACCGATCGTGGGATGGTCGCCGCCCTGGCCGCGCATGCCGGAGTAGGCGAGGGCCATGATGGCGCCGGTCTCGGCGCGGGCGAGGGACTGGAGCCGGGCGGAGCGAGGGGCCGGGAAACGGATGGGCTCGCGGGTGATGTCGTGCACGCGGGTTTCCTCGTCCTCGGTGGCGGGGCGCAGGAGACCCTCGGCGCGGAGCAACGACGTGACTTTGCCGAACGTGCGCAGGGGCTTGAGGGCCTTGCGATCCAGGCCGGCTTCGAAGCCGGCCGCGGCGGCGTCGACGGTGGCGGCGGTCTCGGTGGCGAGGCCGGCGTCGAGGAGACGTTGGGAGTAGTCGCGGGTGGGGCCGAGGATCTGGCCGCCGGGGATCTCGCGGAAGGCGGACGAAATCCGGCGTTCGACGAACATGCCGGTGGTGTCGATCACCGCCGAGGTGTAGCGGCGCACGAGGATGGCGCGAAACGCCCGCAGAATCACGACAGCCTCGTGGGTGTCGCCCTCGGCTTGGGCCAGAGCGAGCGCGGCGTGCTCGGGGGCGTAGAGTCCGGCCTCGCCCATGACTTGGTCGATGATGGCGCGGAATTGGCCGCGCAGCGAGGCGATGGCGATAGGAGTGGTGCCACCGCGCAGTCGCTCAAACCGGGCGACTCGCTCGGCGGCGGCAATGACCTTCTGGGTAACTTGCACGGGGGCGGGAGACGGAGTGGAAAACATGGTCATATAATAACGTGCGCGTATGAAGAATGAGTGGGGCGGATGGTGAAGATTGGGTTAAGGCGAAGGGCTCGGCCGGGGGGAGGCACAAAAAAGCCCGGTCGCGCGACGCGACCGGGCTTGGATCCTAACTATGGCCTAACCCAAATTTATGCGACGGAGCGGGTGCCTTAGAAGCGGCCCTTGATGCCGAAGCTGATGCGCATTTTGTGCCAGTAGCTGTCTTCGGGGTAGTCGTTTTTGACCGGCGACTGGGTCGAGTAGTTGGTGTATTCGGCCAGGTTGGAGATGTTGCAGAAGACCTTGAGCTTGTCGGTCATGCGGTAGCTGGTCTCCAGGTTCCAGTACTTCTCGGGGCCCCACCAGTCGTCACCGGAGTCGGGCGGGAAGCCGAGCTCGCGATTCTGTTGGTCCACGGATTCGAGACCCTCGAGGTAGTCGCTGCGGTAGCGGTAGGAGAGGAGGGCGGCGAACCGACCCTTCTCGTAGCCGAGGCCGGCGAAGTAGAGCCACTCGGAGGCGCCGTAGGTGGGTAGCTTTTCGCCGGGGCGGTCGGCATACTTACCGTCGGAGTTCGTGTAGGTCACGGAGCCGTCAACGTAGAAGCCGTCGAACGGGGAGGGCAGGGTAACGAAACGGTAGCGCCCGGCGATCTCCACGCCGCGATTGATGGCGTCGTGTTGGTTCGAGAAGGTGGCCAGCGTGTAGGTTTCGCCGGGGGTCAAGGTGAGCCCGGGGAAGCCGGCCGAACCGTCGAGGCTTTCGCCGAGTTCGAGCACGAAGTTCGTCACCTTCTTTTGGAAAAGGGCGAGTTGGAGGTAGGAGGCTCGCTTGCCGAAGTATTCGATCGAGAAATCCCAGTTTTCGGAGTTGTAGGGATCGAGGTTCGGATTGCCGGTGCTGATCGTGTTGTTCACGTCATCGAAGCTGGTGACCGCGATGGATTCGCGGAACGCCGGACGGCCGTAAGTGTGGGTGTAGGCGGCGCGGGCGACGATGTTGTTGCGGGCTTCATAGCGCAGATGCAGACCGGGAAGGACGACCGTGTAGTCGTTCTCGTTCTTGAGGGTCTTCGGGGCGCGGCGGGCCAGCGGGAGATTGATGGGGTCGTACACCGGGGTGGTCGCCTCAAAGGTGGTGTGCTCCACGCGGACACCGGTGGTGAGCTTGAGCTTCGGACCCACGGCGAAAACACCCATGGCGTAACCTTCGATGGAATTTTCGCTCGCCTCGTAGTCGGCGCTGAGGGAGTTGAGCCGGCGGGCGTTGCTGGTATCAGCCGTGAAGTTCGCGTTGCCACTGGTGGCTTCCGAAATGATGCGGCCGGTCTTGGGGGCGTAGCCCATCGCGAAGTCGGAAACCGTCCGGTCGCCGGCAGGCGTCAGATAGTTTGCGAAGTCGAAGGTGGCGAAATTCGTCAGGCGCCAAAAGTCCTGATCGCGGTCGGATTCGCGGGACATAAAGCGCAGTTTGCCGCCGGTCTTGAAGTCGCCCTTGATACCGGTGCCGGCAAAGAAGGGCACAGTGACATCAGCCTTGAGCATGGTGACCGTCTCTTCGGTCGAGCGCAGGGCCCGGGTGATGTTGGACGAGCTTGGATTGATGAAGAAATCGACGGCACCGCGGGTTGGAATCGCGAGCGGATCGATCCCGTTTACGACGCGGTAGTCGGGGCGGAGGATATCAGGCCGGTTGTAGGCCCATTGCAGGCCGTTGCGGTCGAAGCGCACGCTGTCCAAGACCTCGTCTTTATTCGAGGTCGAGTTGAAGAGCGTCCACTTCAGGGAGCCCCAGGAGAGTTCGTGGGTGCCGCCGAAATCGAGGGAGTAGAAGGTCAGATCGCGCTGGTTGAGCGATTGGCGGTAGCCGACTGAGCCGCGACCGGTGCCGTTGGGCAGGAGCGTGGTGCGACCGGCGACAGTCGAGACCGAGTTGTAGGTGCGATAGGCGCCGCGACCGGGAGCAGTCACGATGGCTTGGCCGAGGGTGCCGGTATAAACGGTGCCGACGGCGGCGCCGGCCGGAGGAGCCGAAGCGGTGCGACCGTGCTGGTTGTCCATGATCTTATGGTAACGGATGTCGTCCTCGGTGCGGTCTTCGAAGGTGTAAACCGGCCGGAAGTGGAGCGTGACGGAATCGTTATACTTGTAGTCGAACGCGGAGGCGATGCCGTAGCGGTCACGCTCGATGAAGTAGTTGTTGTATTCCGTGTCCTCGTGGGCGAAGACCGGGGTTCCGGACTTCGGGAGATTAAGGTATTGGTTGAAGCCCAATTGGGGAACGAGGGGAAGTGAGTCGTAGTCGATGTTGTCGAAGCCCTCATCGCCCTTGAAGTAGCTGAGGTCGACGCGGACGCCGAGCTTGCCGTCTTGGACGACGTCGCTGTAGCCGAGGGTGAAGTTGGGCACGAAGGTATCGCGCAGTTTCACGTAGTCGGCGCCGGCGGAGAACTCGATCGAGCGGCCGCCACGGTCGAAGGCCGACTTGGTGACGAGATTGACGATGCCGCCGACGGTATCGCCGTCGAGGTCAGGCGTCGGGGCCTTGATGACCTCGATCGTGGTGATGGCGTTGGCTGGGAGATCGTCGAGGGCGAAGGCGCGGGCGGTGTCACCGTAAACCGTACCCTGACCGGTACCGGAGGTGGGGAGACGGGCGCCGTTGAGCTGCACGCTGTTGAGGGAACCGTCGAAACCGCGGATGTTGACGTAGCGGGGAACCTCGGTGCCGCCGTCGGAGTTGGCAGAGATGCCGGGGATGCGTTGGAGCGCCTTGGCGACGTTGTTGTCGGTCATCTCACCGAACAATTCCTCGGAGGTGACGTTCTTCATCGATTCGGCGACGCGCTGTTGATTGATCGCGCGGGCCTGACCGAGGACATCGGCCTCGACCTTGACGGCTTCGAGCTGGATGGCGTCGGAACCGAGGAGGAGATTGAGCGATGCGGAGCGACCGGCGACGATCTCGACCGAAGCGCGCTTCGTATCGAGACCGAAGTAGGAGACCTCGACTTCGTAGCGGCCGGCGGGAACGGCGCGCAGGTCGAAACTGCCATCGCGGGCGGTATCGGCGCGGAGTTCAGTGCCCACGACGCGCACGATGGCGCCTTGGAGCGATTGACCGGTGGAGGAACTGCTGACGCGGCCGCTGAGGGCCCCGGTGAGGTTTTGGGCGGCGGCCGTGCCGATCAGGGCGACGGCCAGCGCCAGTCGGGTGACTAGGCGCAAGGTGGAACGGAGGAGGACAGGATTCATGAGCTACGTGGATGCATGCGTGGTTGAGCGATCGGTCCGGTGTGGAAGCCGAGTTCGGGCGCACGTTAGAATCCGGTCGTTAACGTTGGATGAAGAGCCGGTGAAGTTTCGGTGGCGGCGGAACCCGGCGCCTGTTTTCAGAGGCACCGGGCCAACGTTAAATCGCGGTTACGGGACTCCCGGAACGACCCGCCCGACGGAAAAACACCGAATTTTTCGGCGAATGAATTCTTCTCCGTGCGCCGCATCTAGCCGGCGACGACGAGGTCGGGCGACTTGATCGTACTCGGTATGAAGCGGTAGCCGACGCCGCGGGCGGTATCGATCATGCCGGCGTGCGGACCAAATTTCCGACGTAGGGCGCGGATGTGCACATCGATGTTGCGCCCGGTAAGGTGCGTGCGCTGCTCGCCGACTTGGGCGAGCATCTGCTGGCGGTTAAAGATCCGCCCGGGGTGGCTCATCAACAGATGGAGCAGGCGATATTCGGTGGCGGTGAGGGCAAGCGGGGCATCGTCGAGGCGGACTTCGTGGCTGGCGGTGCTCAGCGACAATGGCGGATGGCAAATGATCTCATCGGGATGCAGCAGCTTGGTGCTGGGCGGCACCCGGCGCAGCACAGTGCGGACGCGGGCCACTAGCTCTTTCAGGCTGAACGGTTTTCTGACGTAGTCGTCGGCGCCCAAGTCGAGCCCCCGCAGGACGTCGTCCTCTTGGTTGCGGGCGGAGATGATGATGACGTGAACGCCGTAGCCGGCCGCGGTGCGGAGTTTCCGGCACACTTCCCACCCGTCCATCGTGGGCAACATGAGATCGAGCAGGACCACATCGGGCCGTTCGGCTTGGGCGAGTTGAAGCGACTCCCAGCCGTCACCCGAGGCGCACACGTCAAAGCCCTCGCGCTTCAGGTGGTAGATAAGGATTTCCCGAAGGTCCGACTCGTCCTCGACGATTAGAATTTTACCGGCTACAGCCATATTGGCGTCACGATCGGCGCCGATGGTCACAATGGGATTAATGCTGTGAGAAGATTTTGCGAAGAATCGGTGACATTCCTCGGGTGCAGCACGTAGCCAAAGCCTTGTTTCGTGATGGTGTGGCTTCGCTGAACTCGCGCCCCGGGCGTAAAAATTTAGGACGCGGTGCCTTCGATTTGGATTTCAGCGAGTTTGATCGGTGAAGGAATCATCCAACCCGAGACTTCCCGAAACCACAGGCGTGGCAGAACCGAGGCCACCCCGCATGGTCGGGAATTTGAACGCTAGATTCCGCCTGTATCGCGTGAGAGTCGCGCTGCTCTGGGGCGCGGCAGATAGCCAAGGCCGGTCAGGAGAGTATGGAATCCCTGCAAGTTGGAGTTGCAGAAGTCGTCTGTGACGTTGAATTCCCGCTGATGCCATTTTTACCCCATGCCCGATAACGTCGTCGTGCGCGATCTGCGCAAACGCTACGGCGGCACCGAAGCGGTGCGCGGCGTGAGCTTTGCCGTGCAGGCCGGCGAAATTTTCGGACTGTTGGGGCCGAACGGAGCCGGCAAGACCACGACCTTGGAATGTCTGCTGGGCCTCCGTGAGCCCGACGGTGGACATTTGGAGGTGTGCGGCGTCGACGCGCGCCGCGACCCGCGCACCGCAAAGCGAAAACTGGGTGTCGCGCTGCAAAGCACGGCGCTGCCGGACAAGATCACGCCGCGGGAGGCGCTGGAGCTTTTCGGCGCCTTCTACCCGGAGCACGTGGCGGCGGACGGGTTGCTGGAACGCTTTGCCCTCACGGCGAAAGCCGACGCGCCTTTCGACTCGCTGTCAGGCGGTCAGAAGCAACGGCTGGCTCTGGCGTTGGCCTTCGTGCACGCGCCCGAAGTGGTCGTCCTCGATGAGCCGACGACCGGCCTCGATCCGCAGGCGCGCCGGGAGTTGCACGACGAGATTCTCCGGATCAAGCGCGATGGGAAAACCGTTTTGCTCACCACGCACGATCTCGCGGAGGCGGAACAACTCTGCGACCGCATCGCCATCATCGACCGGGGCCGCATCGTCGCGACCGGCACGCCCGGTGAATTGGTCGCCCGCGCCCAAGGCAAACAGTCTGTTTCGCTCGTCACCGACCGGCCGCTCGCCGCCGCCTTATGGGCCGGTGTGACCGGGGCGGCGGAGCTGAGCTGCGACGGCACCACGGTCGCCTTCCGCACCGCCGATGCGAACGCGAGCGTGGCCGCCGTGACGGCGTTGTTGGCCGGGCACCGGGTCGAGCTCGTCGAGTTGCACGTGCGCCGGGCTTCGTTGGAAGAGATATTTCTGGGTCTCACCCGCGGCGGGGCCACGGCAACGGAGGACACGCTATGAACGGTCTCGGCGAACATCTGAAACTGTCGGTGCGGTTGCATTTTAGAAACACCCTGGCGCTGGTCTACGGGTACTTGTTTCCGCTGATCTTCCTCGTGGCGTTTTGGGTGCTCTACCGTCACGAAAAAGTTCCGTTGCTCCGGCACATGGGCGAATTGCTGACGGTCAGCGTGCTCGGCGGCGCGTGCTTCGGGCTGCCGACCTCGATGGTGAGCGAGCGCGAGCGGGGCGTATGGCGGCGCTATCGGCTCACCCCCTTGCCGACGTGGGCCTTTGTTGTGAGCACCGCGGTGGCGCGTTACCTGATCGTCCTCAGTGCGGGGTTGCTGCAACTCGGCCTCGCGCTCGCCGTGGGCATGACCCTGCCGGAGCATCCGCTCGGGCTGTTCGTCGCGTTCACCTTTGTCGCGTTCGCGTTGATCGGACTCGGGTTGGTGATCGCGACCTTGGCGGACAACGTGCCCGCCGTGCAGGCGCTCGGGCAGTGTATTTTTCTGCCGATGCTGATCATCGGCGGGGTCGCGGTCCAACTCGCCAGCCTGCCAACCTGGGCGCAGCAGCTCTCCGCCTTTTTCCCGGGGCGCTACGCCGTCGAGGCGATTCAGGCGTGCGTGACCGGTGACGGACTCGCCGCGGCCACGTTCAGCCTGCCGGCGCTCGCGCTCATCGGCGTCGCGGGGTGCATCGCCGGCACGAAGCTGTTTCGCTGGGACTCGGCGCAGCGCTTTGCGACCCGCAGCGGCAAGCTCTGGCTGATTCCGGTCTTCGCAGCTTGGGCGGCGGTCGGTGTGCTCGCCGAATGGCAGGCGCGAGTCTCGGCGCGCGTCGCGGCCGAAATGGCGGCGGCGATCGCCGTGGCGCCCGTTTCAAAAGAGAAACCGTGGCTCGCTCTCACGTCAAAAGATGTGGCCCAGCTCAATTTCCGCGTGCCGTCGGATTACGGCGTCGTCGCGCCCTACGCCGCGCCGGACGATGAAGCGACGGATTACACCAAGGATGAATTGGACAACGTGCGCCGCGAGTTGCCGACCTGGCGGCCCGGGCTGCGGGGCGACGATGTGCAACGGGTGCGCAACCTGCTTTGCGTGGCGGCCGTGCCCGATGCGATCCAGATGCCGGTCGAGCGCTACTTGCCGCCCGTGGTGCTGCAGCAGCTGGAAGACACTTATCCGCGTGATCAGCTTATCAAAATTCTCACGTGGATCGTGCTGCATCCGGATGACGGCACGGTCGTGGACAACATCGAGGCGCTCGGCGTGCGGGGTTCGGCGGGCGATCCTTTCGTCGTGCGCGAGCGGTCTTATCTCTACGCGCTCAAGTTCATTATCCGCCTGACCGGTCGTGACCGGCGCTGATGTCAGAATGAAGCCGCCCACGATTCAGACCGTCAAAACCAGCCTGTTCGTCGGGTTCATTATGGCGCTGGTGTGCGTCCCGTTCGTGATTTTTGGCGAGGCGTTTGCGTTGCCGTTGTTGGAGTCGCAGCAGCACCGCACGGCCGGGTTGACCGGGATCGCGATCATGATGCTCGCGGCCGACTCGGTGGCGCCGGTGCCGGCGACGCTCGTGATTATGTATCTCGCGGCCAAGGGCGGAGTCGTGGCGGGGATCTTGGGCGGCACGCTCGGGCTCTCGGCGGGAGTCTTGGCCGCCGCGTGGTTTGGTCGCACGGCGGTCGGGAGAATCGCGCCCAAATTTTTCCCAGAAGCGGAGCTCACGAAGCTGCGTGAAGCCTTGCAACGCCGGTTGGCCCTCACGTTGGCGTGTCTGCGCAGCGTGCCGGTGTTGGCTGAGACTTCGGTAATTCTCGCGGCGGCCACCGGGGTGCCGGTGAAGAAAATATTTTTGGCGACGCTGGGGCCGAACTTGGTGGTCGCCGTGATCTACTCCGTGTCGGCCGACGATTCGGCGACCACCGCCGCGATCACTTTCATCGGCACCATCGCTGCTTCATGGGTGCTTTGGCGTTGGCTAGGCCGGGAAAAACGGCCGGACTGATTTTTTTGTAACCCTTACCCATGGCACCGGCCGCATCCTTTCGCTCCGCCATCACGATCTCCCTCGTTCCTGAGAGCCGAGGCGGCCCGTTTGTTTATACGGATGGACTCGCGGCCGGTTGTGCGGAGGCAGCCCGGCTCGGTTACGACGCGGTGGAGATTTTTCCTCCGTCGGCCGCCGCGCTGGATCGGACGCTGCTGCGTGGATTGCTTGGAGAACATCGCCTTCGCGTGGCGGCGGTCGGCACCGGGGCCGGCTGGGTCGTGCAGAAATTGATGCTGACGCACGCCGACCCGGCGATCCGGGAGCGTGCCCGCGAGTTTATCCGCGCGATCATCGAGTTGGCCGGCGAGTTCGGAGCACCGGCGATCATCGGTTCCATGCAAGGCCGTTGGGAAGGAACCGTCACGCGGGAGCAAGCGTTGGCGTGGCTCGCGGAAGCACTCGAAGACCTGGGCGAGGCCGCGGCACGGCACCGCGTGCCGCTGCTCTACGAGCCGCTCAACCGCTACGAGACGAATCTGTTCAACCGCCTCGGTGATACGGCGCGTTGGCTGCGGACCTTGCGCACGAAAAACGTCCGGATTCTCGCCGATCTGTTCCACATGAACATCGAAGAAGCCGACGGAGCCGCGGCCTTGCGCGAGGCGGGGCCGCTCGTGGGGCACGTACACTTCGCCGATTCCAACCGCCGCGCCGTCGGGCTGGGGCATACCGCGATCGAGCCGATCATCGCGGTGCTGCGGGAAATCGACTACTCCGGGTATCTTGCGGCGGAAATTTTACCTTTGCCGGACGCGGCGACGGCCGCCCGTCAAACCATGGAGTCGTTTCGCCGCGCGCTCACCCTCTGCTGATCCATGCTCAAAACCTCGCTCATTCACCCCGAGATCCTGCGCATCATCGCGCGCGCCGGACATCACTCGAAGATCCTTATCGCCGACGGCAACTACCCGGCGTCCACGAAGCGCGGGCCCAACGCCGAACTCGTGTGCCTCAATCTCGCCCCGGGCGTGCTCACGGTGGCGCAGGTGTTGCGGGCGCTGCTCAGCGCGGTGCCGGTTGACCATGTGAACACCATGGGCATTCCGCCCGACGATCCCTACGCCCAGCAAGGCGAACCGCCCGTTTGGAACGAGTTCCGC
>Ga0315905_10002432_pt1 | contig 19576 bp, 22 predicted proteins | sample LakEriMetagenome_5_FD_203522 | JGI IMG/M metagenome (GOLD analysis project Ga0315905, IMG submission 203522) | Freshwater fungal communities from buoy surface, Lake Erie, Ohio, United States - Buoy 4 MA121 | ecosystem: Environmental > Aquatic > Freshwater > Lake | place: USA: Lake Erie, Ohio... | reverse complement strand
GAAACACTGCGTCGCGAAGCCGAGGCCAAGCTGGCCGAAGTCCAGAAGCGCGCCGCCGAGGCGGAGGCAGACGCCCGCGCCATCGTGGACGCCGCCCGCCGTGAAGCTTCCCAGCTCGCCAACGCCGCCGAAGCCGCACTCGTCGCCCGCATCGCCTCGCGCGAAAAGCTCGCCGAAGAGCGCATCGCGCGCGCCGAATCCGACGCAATCCGCGATGTGAAACTGGCCGCCGTGAACACAGCCTCGAAAGCCGCCGCCGCGATCCTCACCGAACAACTCTCCGGCAAGGCCGCCGACGACGAGTTCGCCAAGGGCCTCGCTTCGATCACGCGCGCGCTGTCCTGACGGCCAGGTCCGTCTGCCGGTTAGGCGCGTGAGATCCGAAGGGCTGCCCTGCCCGTGTGATGGTACGGGCTGTCTCAGGATCAGCCTGAGCGGCGATCCGCCGGCAGAAGTGCGATCGCATCAATCTCGATCTTCCATGCGGGGTCGACGAGGCGCCGGACAAAAACCGCGGTGGAAGCAGGACGGTGTTCACCGAGATGTTTCGCGCGCGCCTTGCGCACGCAATCATCGCCATCATCGTCCTCGGTCAGAAACGTCGTGAGTGTTACGATGTTGGACACCGGCACGCCCCGCGCGCCGAGGATGGCTGCGATATTCGCATAAGCCTGGTCCGCCTGCTCAGCGAGCGTCTCTGGCGCCGAACCGTCGCGACGCACAGGGACCTGACCCGAAAGGAAAATGAGGCCTGCGCCCGGCGGCGCCTCTACTGCGTGCGTATAACGCCCCAGCGGGGCGGCCACGACGTCGGGGTTGCGCAGCACAAGGCGCGTCATGGCTGTCGTTTTCTTCGGGCAATCGCGCACACAGCCATCTTCGCGGCGCAACCGCCCGCCCGAAACGCACGGCTGCGCGGTTCGGCGAGCGCCCGAATGGGCCGCGAATGGCGTGCGCTGTTACTTCCCGACACGCATATCAAGCCACGACCGGATCGAGCCGTTCACGAGCGCGGCGGCGTCATGCTGCACGAAATGGTTGGCGTCAGGGATCATCAGGACGGTGGTGTCCTTGCCGACCTGATCCCAGGTGTCGTTGTGGCCCATCGAAAGCAGCGCGGTGTCCTTCATGCCGTGGATCACCAGCACCGGCACATTGATCTTGGGGAAGGTTGAGGCCGGCGCATTCGCGTCAGGCGCACTGGGATAGTTTGCGCGATAGTAGTTCATCATGCCCGCGAAGCTGGACTGCTTGAACGCTGCGACATACTTGGCCTTCGCTTCGGGATCGCGCACCCAGGCCGCCAGGCCCTCCGCCGTCAGGTTGTTTTCCGAACCTTCCTTCTGGAAATTGCGCGCATAGTTCGAGTTCTGCGGGCTGGCCTGCAGTTGCCGGCCCATGTTCGCCGGATGCGGAACCGACATGATGATCAGCCGCTCAAGCGTCTCGGGATGCGAGAAGGCGTAGTTCCATGCGATCGCTGCGCCCCAGTCGTGGCCGACAACGGTGGCCCTGCTCGCGCCCTCGGCCTTGATCACGGCCTGCACGTCTTCCACCAGTTTCGGCATCGCATAGTTGGCGACGCCGGTCGGCTTGTCGGACAGGTTGTAGCCGCGCGTGTCGAGCGCTACGAACCGGTATTTGTCATTAAGCGCTGGCGCGAGCTTGTCCCACGACGCGGAGAAATCCGGGAAACCATGGATCGCGATCACCAGCGGACCCGATCCGCTCGCATTATAGTGGATCTTCGTGCCGTCCGGGCTCGTCGCGAACTTGCTCTCGATCGCGACCGGCGCCTTGACGGCTTCCATGGCCATGGACGCACTTGGCGCCTCCGCCGACATGGCGCAGGCGCCGGCCAGAACCAGAACCGCAACCCCAGCAAAAAGTGAGCGCATTCTTCCCTCCGCCATCTTTCGTGACAGCGTCAGGCTAGCCCCGCCCGGGGCGGCAAACAACAATGTTGTTGGGGGAAGGAGGCCTAGTCGTCCAGGTCTTCCTGAAGGATGGTCATTTCGAGCTGGTAGCTCGTCTCGCCCTCGTCCTCGATCAGGTAGACGAGACCGACATGCTCGCCGCCCAGCGTGACTTCCATGCTGTCCGTCACGCGCGGGCGCGCGACCAGCGTCAGGCCGGGGTTCAGCGTGCGCTTGAGATACGCCTCGATGCGTTTGGCGGTTTCCGGGTTCATCAGGCGGCTCCAGCGAAAGGTGCGGGCTGTCCTTAGCTGGCCCAGCACGGGGCGCCAACCCCGCAGCTTCGCCGCGGGTGGCCGCAAGCTATCGGGACGTGGAACTTCCCCAGCCCCGCCGTCACGCCGGAAATCGGGCCAACCCCTTGCATCTATCCCAGAGTCCACGTTCTTTCGCCGTCGTCTGGGAGATCGACACCATGCTCAAAATAGCGGCGGCTGCAATTCTGGCGCTCGTGGCCTGCTCGGCATGCCTGACCGACGAAGACCTTGAGTGCTGGTATGACGATATGTGCATGACCATGCACGCCGACACCAAGCCGCCCGCGCCTGCATCTGGCGCCAACCTCCACGAATCCCGCTGACCGCAACATCCCGGACAGGCGTGGTGTTCGGAAAGCTGCACGGCGACACGAAATCCGGCTGGCGCCCAAGCAAGCCTTCACGACAGCGATTGCTATGCAAGGCCTCGATCGGGGTGGGTCGGGAGTTGTTCGCAATGAAAAAAGCTGTGCTCGCCTGCATGGCCGCCCTGGTGCTCTGCTCGGGCTGCATCTTCGACGACGAGTTCTGGGAAGACGCCTACAGCAGCTATCCCAGCAGCGACGACTGCGACTGTGACGACGAATACTTCGTGTCCCCGCCATCTCCGATGAAGCCGCCGCCGCGTCTGAATCGCTAACGCTGCGTCGCGCCCTTCGACGGCTTACCCAGCGTGGGAATGACGCGCGCTTCGCGATGGTGGGCGCGGTACGCGATCATGCTACGCTTGCACAGGGTTGAGCACGGGGATGATCCGATGAAACGCGCAGTTCTCGCCTGCCTTGCAGCCCTCACGCTGTGTTCCGGATGCATGCTGCTCGACCCGGACTTCTGGCTGGGCACCGATTTCAACTGCACGCGTGACTGCGACTCTCAACGCTAGTCGCCTGCACTTGGAGAAACTCGCCATGAAGCGGATCGTCGTCGCTTGCCTGACCGTCATGCTGATATGTTCGGGTTGCAGTGTGCTCGACCAGGAATGCTGGGACGACGACTACAACGCTGAAGGCGAACGCTGCGGCGGATAGGCCGCAGCGTCACAGCCCCATATCGAACTTCTGATCCATCGTCTGCGCGGGCTTCATGCAGGCCCCGCCCACGGGCTTGGCCGGAACGCCCGCCACCGAGCAGCGCGGCGGCACATCGCTCAGCACGACGGAGCCAGAGCCCACGCGCGCCTCGTCGCCAATCGTGATGTTGCCGAGGATCTTGCATCCCGCACCCAGCAGCACGCCATTGCCGATCTTCGGATGGCGATCGGTGAACACCTTGCCCGTGCCGCCCAGCGTCACGCCATGCAGCATCGAGACATCGTCGCCCACGCGCGCCGTCTCGCCAATCACGATCCCCGTCGCATGATCGATGAACACGCCCGACCCGATCGGCGCCGCGGGATGGATGTCCACCGCATACAGCTCCGACATCCGCGACTGCATGAAGAAGGCAAGCGTCTCGCGCCCCTGCCCCCACAGCCAGTGCCCCACGCGATGCGTCTGCAGCGCCATGAAGCCCTTGAAGAAAAGGAAGGGCTGCAGCGTTGTCCGCGTCGCCGGATCACGATCCAGCACGGCCTGCAGGTCACGCTCCGCCGCCGCCACGATCGCGGGATCAGCCAGATAGGCATCCGCGCAGATCTCGCGAATGCCCAGCGCACTCATGTCCGGACCACCGGCTTTCTGCGCCAGATGATAGCTCAGCGCCTCGGCGAAGCTGTCATGATTCAGAACGGTGGCGTTGAGATAGCTCGCAAGCGCGGGCTCGAGTTGCGCCTGCTGCTGCGCATCGAAGCGCAGCTTCTGCCACACTGGCGCGGGCTTGCCCGCATACCCGATCGCCTCGGTCAGCGTTGAGCGTCCATCGGCCATGTTGGTCTCCCAATTGGGGGCCGTCCGCCCCTTCAGGTCTCGCCCTGCATCAACCCGGACAGCTCGCTCGGCAAGCCCCCGGTCCGAAGCAGATGGTCGGCCTTCAATAGCATCACAAGGGAGAAAGCGTCCGTAATCTCGCCGGAGATCGCCATTTTCACGGCATCAGCGAATGAAACTCTCCGAACGGATAGTTCCTCTGAACTGTCCTTCGCGAACCTGTCATCCGGCGTCAGCCCCCATGCGATGAAGGCATAGGCCCGCTCGTCGCTCACCGAGTTCGACATGTGCATGTCCGAAACGAGCGGCAGCCAGTGCTCGGCCTTCAGCCCGCACTCCTCCGACAGCTCCCGCTGCGCCCCCTCAAGCGGCGGCAGATCCTCCGGCCCGCCGCCCTCCGGCAGCTCCCACGAATACCGCCCGAACGGAAACCGTTGCTGTCCCACCAGCACCGTATTGCCTGCCGCGTCGATCGGCAGCACGCCAAGCGCCAGGTTGTGCGGATGCACCAGACCATACAGCGCATCCGCCCCCGTCGGCGCCACGGCCTGATACTCCCGCACCGTGATCCACTTGTTCGTGTACGCCGTCCGCACAGACTTGATGCGCCAGGGTTTGGGAGTGTCGGTCATGCGTGTCGCTTCTCTCAGGGGACACCAGGGAGTAGGCAGTCGGGAACAGGAAGAAAAGCCCGCCCGACTGCCTATTGCCCACTCCCTATTCCCTCTTCGCAACCAACCCTCTAGGTTCCGCCCCGACCAAGCCGGAGCCCACGATGTATCTGAAATCCCTCGCAGCCGCCCTTCTCGGCCTGTCGCTTGCCGCCTGCGCGCCCGCCGGGCGCACCGAGCTGATCCCCGTCGAGGGTGATGCAGCCATCGGCCCGGCCGATGCGAAGGTTACGCTGGTCGAATACGGCTCGCCCACCTGCCCCGCCTGCAAGGCCTGGCACGATAACTTCTGGCCCGAGGTGAAGCGCGACTATGTCGACACCGGCAAGATCAAGTTCGTCTTCCGCGAGTTTGCCATCCACGGCGCCATCGACGCCGGCATCTTCGCCATCGCCCGCTGCGCCGGCGCCGAAGAGTTCTACTCCGTGATCGACGAAGCCATGGAGCGCCAGGAACAGATCGTCACCGAAAGTAGCAAGGGCGAGGCGATGACAGAGCTCAACGCGCTCGGCGCCGAATTCCGCATGAGCCCGGAGCAGGTCCAGTCCTGCATCAACGATCGCACCATCATCCGCCGCATCAATGACGTGCGTGCCGACGCACAGGGCAAGGGCATCGACTCGACGCCCACTTTCGTCCTCAACGGCGTCGTGCTCGCCAGCAGCGACTGGCGCACGATCAAGCCGCTGATCGACGCCGCCCTCACGGGTGGCGCGATCCCCGAACAACCGGTCGATGACGGTCACGATCACGCCCCAGGCGAGACTCACTAGGCATGCCCATCCGCCCGGATCTCCCGCCTGAACCAGACTTCGGCGCTCCGCTCGATCCGGCGCACCCATCGCCCGAAACGCTGCGCCTCCTCGCGCTGCGCCGCTCTACGCCCGTGTCGGCGCTCACGGAGCCCGGCCCTTCAGCGGAAGACCTCGACGCCATCCTCCGCCTCGGCATGCGCGTGCCGGACCATCGCAAGCTCGAACCCTGGCGCGTGCTCATCATCGAAAGCGACGCCCGCATCAAGCTCGGCGAAATCTTCGCCGCCGCCCACAGCCTGCGTGACCCCGGCGCGCCCGAGGCAAAACTCGCCGACGCAATGCGCATGCCCCTGCGCGCTCCGGTAATCCTCTGCGTGATTTCCTCGCCCAACCATCACGACCCGAAAAAGACGCCTGCCTGGGAACAGCAGCTCAGCGCCGGCGCCCTCTGCCAGAACATCCTGATCGCATCTCAGGCGATGGGCTGGGCCGGCGTCTGGATCACCGAGGACGCCGCCTACGACAGCCATGTCCACGCCGCCCTCGGCATGAGCGGCCACGAACAGATCGCCGGCTTCATCTATCTCGGCACGGCGAAGGAAAATCCGGTGGAGCGCCAGCGCCCCACGGCCAGCACCAAGGCCACACGCTGGACGGGCTGAGCGTTGCGCACGCCCCCGCCTGCCCGCGCCTTGACGCTACCCCACCACCCCCCTACTTAGCGCCCGTTTGCGCGGCCCTCCCCCTTGAGTCGCGTGGCCCCGACCGGAGGCTCCCCAGATGACGAAACTTGCCACAGGCGCGCTCGCCCTCGAGGACGGCTCCATCTTCTGGGGCGAGGGGCATGGCGCAACCGGCATCGCCGCCGGCGAACTCTGCTTCAATACCGCGATGACGGGCTATCAGGAAATCCTGACCGACCCGTCCTACGCCGAACAGATTGTCCTCTTCACCTTCCCGCACATCGGCAATGTCGGCGCCAACGCCGATGATCAGGAAGAATCCTCCGCGCAGGGCATGGACGCCGCGCGCGGCGCCGTCTTCAAGGCGCCGCCGACCTTGCCGTCGAGCTGGCGCGCCTCCGACGAGCTCGGCGTCTGGCTCAACCGCCGCAACATCATCGGCCTCTCCGGCGTCGACACCCGCGCGCTCACCCGTCGCATCCGCGAACTCGGCATGCCGAAATCCGCCATCGCCCACGCGCCGGATGGCAAGCTCGACGCAAAGGCTCTGATTGAAGCGGCGCGCACATGGAAGGGCGTCGAGAACGCCGACCTCGCCATCAACGTGACAAGCGGCCAGCGCTTCGAGTCAACCGCCGGCCTCTGGTCGATCAACGACGGCTTCGAGACGCACAACAGCGGCAGGTTCCACGTCGTGCTGATGGACTTCGGCGTGAAGAAGAACATCCTCCGCAACCTCGCCGCCGTCGGCGCGAAGGTCACAGCTGTTCCCGCGAAGACCAGCGCCGAAGACATCCTCGCACTGAAGCCGGATGGCGTCGTGCTCTCCAACGGCCCCGGCGATCCGGCGGCAACCGCACAATACGTCGGCCCGGAGATCAAGAAGCTCATCGCCTCCGGCGTGCCGATCCTCGGCATCTGCCTCGGCCACCAGATGCTCGCGCTGGCGCTCGGCGCGAAGACGAAGAAAATGCCGCAAGGCCATCACGGCGCGAACCATCCGGTGAAAGACTTCACCACGGGCAAGGTAGAGATCGTCTCGATGAACCACGGATTCACCGTCGACATCGACACACTGCCGCCCGGCGTCGAGGAATCGCATCGTTCTCTTTTCGATGGGAGCAATTGCGGCCTCAGCGTTGCCGGCAAGCCGATCATCTCGGTGCAGCACCACCCCGAAGCGAGCCCTGGTCCGCAGGACTCGTTCTACCTGTTCGAGCGCTTCGCGAAGATGATGGCGGAGCGGAAAGCGTAGGCAAAAGGTCACCAAAACCTTTCACCGCCGCTCATACTTCATAAGGAACTCGGCAACCGCTCCTTCATCCGGACGTGGCAACGTGGCCCAATCTGGAACACCGGGGCGACCATGTCTGTCGACAGAAACGCGAACATCCACGAACGCCTGGCCGCTGCAGAAGCAGCGCTCCATGCAGTCGGCCAGCAGATCTCGCCCGCGATCCGTCACGTCGACATCGCTGTGCTGATCCCGGCCTACAACGAAGCGAAGACGATCGCCGACGTCGTCAAATCCTTCCGCGTTGCCCTGCCGAACGCCCGCATCTTCGTCTACGACAACAACAGCCACGACAACACCGCCACAATCGCCCGCGAAGCCGGCGCCATCGTTCGTCGTGAACCACTTCAGGGCAAAGGCCATGTCGTCCGCCGCATGTTCTCGGACATCGAGGCCGACGTCTATGTGATGGTCGATGGCGATGCGACCTATGATGCAGCATCGGCCCCACGACTCGTCTCGCGGCTGATCGAGACACAAGCCGACATGGTCGTCGGCGCTCGGATCACAGAGGACAAAGCCGCCTATCGCGCCGGCCATCGTTTCGGCAATCGCATGCTGACGGGCCTTGTCTCCGGAATCTTCGGCGACCGCTTCACCGACATGCTGTCGGGCTACCGCGCTTTCTCGCGTCGCTTCGTGAAATCCTTCCCAGCTCTTGCTTCAGGCTTCGAGACGGAAACCGAACTAACCGTCCACGCCCTCGAACTCGACATGATCACCACCGAAGTCCAGACGCCCTATGGCGCGCGGCCGGAAGGCTCGGAGTCCAAACTGTCCACCTTCAAGGACGGCTTCCGCATCCTCGGCACGATCGGCCGCCTGATGCGGGATGAACGCCCCCTGCTCTTCTTCGGCGCCCTCTCAGCCGCGATCATGCTGACCAGCCTCGTCCTCGCCGCCCCGATCATCGCGGAGTTCATGGCCACCGGCCTCGTGCCGCGTTTCCCGACAGCCTTCCTGTGCGGGACGCTGGCGGTTCTCTCCTGCATCAGCCTCGTCTCCGGTATCATCCTCGAAACCGTCAGCCTCGGCCGGCGCGAGATGAAGCGCCTTGCCTACAACGGCATCGAAAGCCTCGCCGCTAAGCTCGACCGCCTCGAGGAAACCCGCCTGACGCTCACCTCGCTCCGCTCGCAGGTCCTCAGCGAGAATCCCGCTCTCGGCTTCGCCCCCCGCCGCCGCCGTACGCACTGACCGCTTGCCTCCGGCCGGCAGGACAGCCATCTAGAGGGCATGTCCGACGCACGCCCTGAAACCCGCCTCCAGATCCGGATCATCCCGGTCACGCCGCTGCAGCAGAACTGCTCGCTGATCTGGGATACCGAGACCAAGCATGCCGTCCTGGTCGATCCCGGCGGCGACACCGAAACGCTCATGGGTGCGCTCGACCATTTCGGCCTGACGCTGAAGGAGATGTGGCTAACGCACGGCCACCTCGACCACGCCGGCGCCGCCGCCGAAATCCGCGAGCGCACAGGTGTCCCCGTGATCGGCCCGCACAAGGACGACCAGTTCTGGCTCGACCAGGTCGAAAGCTCGGCCGATCGCTACGGCCTTACGGGACTCAAGAACGTCACCCCGGATCGCTATCTCGAAGACGGCGACGTGCTCGAACTCGAAGGCGTCAAGTTCGATGTCTCGCACACGCCCGGCCACACGCCGGGCCATGTCGTGATCCACAACCGCGACGCGCACATCGCCTTCGTCGGCGACGTCCTGTTCCAGGGCTCGATCGGCCGCACCGATTTTCCGCGCGGCAATCATCAGCAGTTGATCGACTCGATCACGGAAAAACTCTGGCCACTGGGCGACGACATGACGTTCGTGCCGGGCCACGGCCCCACCAGCACGTTCGGTCAGGAGCGCCGCTCCAACCCGTTCGTCGCCGACAGGCTCACGGGCTATGCCGGCGCGCAGAAGACCGACGGCGACACGTTCGACCAGAAGACAGCGAAGAGGTATACCTAAGGCGACTACTTGGCCGCCGCATCCTCCGCTCGGGCGCCGCCGAGAATCCCGATAAGGCCGTGATTGCCCTCATGGCAGGCGTATTCGTAGACGGCGCCCTCGACTGAGGCGAATTCATACTCGCCCCCCCACGGCTCGACCCACGTCGCCGGATCCTCGACATGGAAAGCATAGTGAAGCCGGTCTTCCGCGACGCGCGTGAAGCGCTCGGTGACCTTCATGTTTGGCCCGCCGCCGCGCACATTCTGGCGCGGGTGGAAGCCGACCGTTTCGACCACCAGCGTATCGCCATCCCATGAGGCGATGGAGTCGCCCATCCACGGGCGAATGCCGTCGGAGCGATGCTTGCCGCCGATCGGGATGATACGAACGTCGTGCACCATCTCGACCCAGATGGCGAAATGGTCAACCGTCTGCACGAACTGATAGGTGTTGTTGTAGAGCTGGTCGGTCATCACCGGGCCGGAGGAGACGCCGAAGCTCATGATGCAGCGTTCGCCCAGCGAGCGATCTTCCGGATTATCGGCTTCGCCGCGCGTGGTGTCGGCTTCGCTGGACTGGACGATGCGGGCGCGGCCGGCGTCGGCGCCGGAGACGCGGGCGGGGATGCGGCCATTGCCGGGATAGGTGATGAGCGACGTGCGGCCCTGCCCGTTGACGCGCATCACCCAGTCGCCCGGATCGGTCCAGCCGGCATTGTAGCCGCAATTGACCCCGCGAGAGCCGCCCCGACATTCATCCAGCGTGTCGGGGCCACGCGCGATCGTCGTCCAGGTTTCCTGCACCTCCCTGGCCGTCGGTGCGTTGATGCGCGCGTTACGGGTGAAGGTCTCGCCTTCGATCTTCGCCATCTCGGCATCGGAGTAGATCAACTGGTCGCCGAGCTCGCGGGCGCGTTCGAGATTGGTCGAACTGGCGTTGGTCCAGACGCCGCCAAGGTCCGGCCTGCCGCTCGCGAGGCGGGGCGGCTCGTAGCCTGGCTGCACGACGGGCATCGCCATCTGTGCTGCAGCTGGGGGTGCGCCCATTGTTCCAAGGAGCAAACAGGCAAGTAAAGCTCGCTGGAGATATCCGGTCATCTTCATGGAACACCCTGCTCCGCGCGCCGCGCCGCATCTGTCTTAAGGAGTGTTCCGGCGGCGGGCTTGTCTGGCAAGACAAATGTGGGGGATTGGTCGGCTATGCTGTCCGGAATCCGGCTGTGGAATCGCCTGATCACCCTTATGTTCCGAGGATGCACAAGTACGCCCTTTTCGAGACCGCCATCGGGTGGACGGGAATCGCCTGGGGCAACAACGGCTTGATCGGCGCTCATCTGCCCGAGCGGGACCAGACGGTTGGGCGGGCTTCCCTGCTTCGCCGCTTTCCAGGCGTGGTCGAAGCGGGGACGCCGCCGGAGGTGGCTGGCGTGATCGATGGCATCCGCGCCCTGCTGCGCGGCGAGAAGCCGATGTTGCTGGAAGCGCGGCTCGATCTCTCCGGCGTCCCTGAGTTCAACGCAAAGGTCTATGCGATCACGCGGCGGATACCACCGGGCGAGACAATGACATATGGCGCAATCGCATTGAGAATCGGCGACCGCCATCTGGCGCAGCAGGTGGGCGGGGTGCTGGGGCGCAATCCGTGGCCGATCGTCGTGCCGTGCCACCGCGTGACGGCGGCGGGCGGCAAGCTCGGCGGGTTCACGGCGCGCGGCGGCGTCCAGACGAAGCTGAAATTGCTGGCAATCGAAGGGGCGCCGGCGGCGGCGCAAGCCGACCTTTTTGGCCCAGAGTGATGACAGTTGAACGAGGGTTGCGCGGGGGGCTCCCCCCCGATAAACCCACCGCCAATTTGCCCTCTACCAGCCTCGTCAGGTGACATGCCCAAGCGCACAGACATCAAGTCAATCCTGGTCATCGGGGCAGGCCCGATCGTCATCGGCCAGGCGTGCGAATTCGACTATTCCGGCGTGCAGGCGATCAAGGCGCTGAAGTCGGAAGGCTACCGCGTTATCCTGGTCAATTCGAACCCCGCCACGATCATGACCGATCCTGAGCTGGCGGATGCAACCTACATCGAGCCGATCACGCCCGAGATGGTTGCGACAATCATCGCCAAGGAAAGGCCCGACGCCCTGCTGCCCACCATGGGCGGCCAGACGGCGCTCAATTGCGCGCTGAAGCTGGAACAGATGGGCGTGCTCGCGAAGTACGGCGTCGAGATGATTGGCGCGAAGGCTGAGGCGATCGAAAAAGCCGAGGACCGCAAGAAGTTCCGCGAGGCGATGGACCGCATCGGGCTCGAAAGCCCACGCTCGGCAATCGTGGCTTCGCCCGAGCTTTCCAACGTCGACGGCAAGGTCACCTACGACCTCAAGGCCGGCTTCATCGAAGCGATGAAGCAGATGGAGATCGTCGGCCTTCCCTGCATCGTGCGTCCTGCCTTCACGCTTGGCGGCCTTGGCGGCGGCGTCGCCTACAACCGGCAGGAGTTCGAGGACATCGTCACCCGCGGCCTGCAGATGTCGCCGGTCAGCCAGGTGCTGATCGACGAGAGCCTGCTCGGCTGGAAGGAATTCGAGATGGAGGTCGTTCGCGACAAGGCGGACAACTGCATCATCATCTGCTCGATCGAGAACGTCGATCCGATGGGCGTCCACACGGGCGACTCGATCACCGTCGCTCCCGCCCTCACGCTCACCGACCGCGAATACCAGGTAATGCGCAACGCCTCGATCGCCGTGCTGCGCGAGATCGGCGTCGAGACCGGCGGATCGAACGTGCAGTTCGCGGTAAACCCCGACGATGGCCGCCTCGTCGTCATCGAGATGAACCCGCGCGTGTCGCGGTCTTCGGCGCTGGCCTCGAAAGCCACCGGCTTCCCAATCGCGAAAGTCGCAGCGAAGCTCGCCGTCGGCTACACGCTTGACGAACTGACCAACGATATCACCGGCGTCACCCCGGCCTCGTTCGAGCCGACGATCGATTATGTCGTCGTGAAAATCCCGCGCTTTGCGTTCGAGAAGTACAAGAGCACGGACCCGGCGCTGAACTACCAGATCCAGACGCTGACGACGCAGATGAAGTCTGTCGGCGAGGCGATGGCCATCGGCCGCACGTTCCATGAAGCGCTGCAGAAGGCGCTGCGCTCGCTGGAAACCGGGATTTCCGGCTTTGACGAACAAGACATTCCGAGCGCCGGCGACCGCTCGTCGCTGGTCGCCTCGATCTCGCGCCCGACCGAAAAGCGCCTGCTGAATGTCGGCCAGGCTTTCCGCGAAGGCCTGAGCATCGACGAGGTCCACACCGCGTCCAGGATCGACAAATGGTTCCTGCGCCAGATCTCCGAGATCATCGCGGAAGAAGCTTCGATCAAGAAGGCAGGCCTTCCGAAGGACGCTGCAGAGTGGACCCGCATCAAGGCGATGGGCTTCTCAGACGTCCGCCTCGCCAAGCTGACAGGCAATACAGAACTCAACGTCCGTACCGCGCGCCACAAGGCAGGCGTCCGGCCCGTGTTCAAGCGCATCGACACCTGCGCTGCCGAGTTCGCCGCGCGCACGCCCTATCTCTATTCGACCTACGAACAGGGCTGGATCGGCCCGGATGGCAAGGCCATCCCCGCGCAGAACGAGGCTGAGCCCTCGACGCGCAAGAAGGCGATGATCCTCGGCGGCGGTCCCAACCGGATCGGCCAGGGCATCGAGTTCGATTACTGCTGCTGCCACGCCGCCTTCGCCATGGCCGATCTCAAGATCGAGTCCATCATGGTGAACTGCAATCCGGAAACGGTGTCGACCGACTACGACACGTCCGACCGTCTCTACTTCGAGCCGTTGACGCTCGAAGACGTCACCGAGATCATCCATGTCGAGCAGTCCACCGGCGACTTCATGGGCGTCATCGTCCAGTTCGGCGGCCAGACACCGCTGAAGCTTGCGCAGGGCCTCAAGGCCTCCGGCGCACCGATCCTCGGCACCACGCCCGACTCGATTGACCTCGCCGAAGACCGCGAACTGTTCTCGCAGCTGATCGACCGCATCGGCCTGAAGCAGGCGCCCAGCGCCATTGCGCGCACCGATGCCGAAGCGATCGCCGCCGCCAACCGCATCGGCTATCCCGTGATGCTACGTCCCAGCTTCGTGCTCGGCGGCCGCGCCATGGAGATCGTCCACGACGAGGCCGACCTCAAACGCTACGTCCGCGAAGCCGTGCAGGTCTCAGGCGATACGCCACTGCTCGTCGACCGCTATCTCGCCGACGCAATCGAAGTCGATGTCGACGCGCTGTCAGACGGCAAGACCACGCACGTCGCCGGCATCATGGAGCATATCGAGGAAGCCGGCATCCATTCGGGCGATAGCGCCTGCTCGATCCCGCCATACACGCTGGGCAATGAGATCGTCGATCGTCTCGCCGACCAGGCGCGCAAGCTCGCCATGGCGCTCAACGTCAAGGGCCTGATGAACGTGCAGTTCGCGGTCAAGGGCGAGGAGATCTACGTCCTCGAAGCCAATCCGCGCGCCTCGCGTACCGTGCCCTTCGTCGCCAAGGCGGTGGGCCAGCCCTTCGCCTCGATCGCCGCAAAGGTCATGGTCGGCGAGAGCCTCGCCTCCTTCGGCATCGGCGCCGGCCCGATCGTCGGCAAGCGCTTCGCGGTGAAGGAAGCCGTGTTCCCGTTCTCGCGCTTCCCCGGCGTCGATCCCCTGCTCGGACCGGAGATGCGCTCCACCGGCGAAGTCATGGGCATCGATACGTCGTTCGACGCCGCCTACCTCAAGGCCCAGATCGCCGCCAGCATGTCGCTGCCCGCATCTGGCTGCGTGTTCATTTCGGTCCGCGAGAGCGACAAACCGGCCATCGAACAGCCCGCCCGCGATATTGCGGCCCTTGGCTTCACCATCATCGCAACCGCGGGAACCGCAAAATACCTCGCGGACAAGGGCATCAACGTCCAGCCCGTCAACAAGGTCGCCGAGGGCCAGCCCCACGTCGTCGACGCCCTGATCAACGGCAAGGTCCAGCTGGTGTTCAACACCACGGAGGGGGCGCAATCCCTTCTCGATTCGGCATCGATCCGCCGGGCCGCCCTGGCGCAGGGTATTCCCTATTACACGACGATTTCGGGCGCCCGGGCCGTTGTGCAGGCCATTCGTGTTCTTAAGACACGCCCGCTTGAAGCCGGGGCGCTTCAGACCTACTCTTGATCATTCGAGACGGGCGGTCGCTGGCCGCCCGATATGATGATTCCGTGTAATTCCGGCGCTTTTCCATAGGGCTACCCATGCAGCGCATTCCCATGACCTCCGGCGGGTACGAAGCCCTGCAGGCGGAACTCAAGGTTCTGAAGTCCGAGGAGCGCCCGAACATCATCGCGGCGATCGCCGAGGCGCGCAGCCATGGCGACCTGTCTGAGAACGCGGAGTATCACGCCGCCAAGGAGAAGCAGTCGTTCATCGAGGGCCGCATTTCGGAACTCGAAGGCAAGCTCGCCCACGCCGAGGTGATCGACACATCGCGGCTCGCCGGCAAGACGGTGAAGTTCGGCGCCACCGTGAAGATGACAGACGAAGACACGGGCGAGACCTACACCTACAAGATCGTCGGCGAAGACGAGGCGAACGTGAAGGAGAAGAAGATCTCCATCCTGTCCCCCATCGCCCGCGCCATGATCGGCAAGGAAGAAGGCGACACCGCCGAAGTGTCCGCCCCCGGCGGCGCCAAGTCGTACGAGATTGTTTCGATCGCCTGGAAATAGTTTCCCGCACACGTGGCTGACGGAAAATCAGGACCTGCAATCTGGTGCGTCGCGGATGGCCGCGCCGGCATCCTCAACCAGACGCTGGCGCTCGCCGCCGCGCTCGCCGAACCTGCGCGCGCGGCGGACCTTGCGCATATCCGCTCCAATGCGCATCGTGACGCGCCGGTGATCCTGCAGCCTGAAGGATGGCAGATCGCACTGCCGCCCAACCTCTGGCCGTCGCCGCTTACCGCCCTTCCCGTGGCCCATCGCGAGCAGCTCGTCCCGCCATGGCCCGACATCTGGATCGCGGCCGGGCGCCGCTCGATTCCGTATTCGCGCCTGATGCGGAAACTCTCCGGCGGCAAGACGCTGGTGGTGCAGACTCAGAACCCGCGCGTGCCGCTCGCCGGTTTCGATCTCGTCATCCCGCCCGAGCACGACGGCGTCACCGGCCCCAACGTCTTCCCGATCGTCGGTCCGCCCGTCTGGTTCTCGGAGGCGCGCCTCGACGACTCGCTGGCGCGCTTTCCGTCTCTGCGTGTGGTGCAGGGACAGAAAGTGCTCGTGTCGATCGGCGGCGATTCAAAGAACCACAACATGACGGAGGCGAACGTCTCAGCCATCGAGAGCGCCATCCAGCGCCTCGCCCAGGGGCGCATATTCTGGATCACCGTCTCCCGCCGCACGCCCGAGCACGCGCGCGTCCGCTTCCGTCGTCTCGCCTCGACGGTCAACGGCATCTTCTGGGAGAATGAGGAACGCGACGGCCCCAATCCCTACGTGGCGTTCCTATCGCAATGCGACGCCGCCATGGTCACATGCGAAAGCGCAAACATGATCGCTGACCCCGCCTTCTTCGGGAAGCCGATCCACCTCCTCAAGCTCGATGGCGGCGGCCCACGCTTCGACAAGCTCCACGAAGGTTTCATCGACCGCCGCGCCGCGCGCTGGTTCACGGGCAGCCTGCAGACCTGGACCTACCCGCCAATTCGCGAAGCGGCTCGGGCAGCCGACCTGATCGTGCGTCGTGTGCTGGAACGACAGCCAAATCGCTAGAAAAGCTCAACTGACACAATGGCCCCCCCCTTGGCCCTTTTCCTTTCACACCAGCATCCCCAGAATAAGCGGACGGGCGCGTCTTGCCCCATTTCGCGCATCCGGCTGGCCCGTTAGGAAGGGCCAGACACAGGATTTGACATGACTTCGACCCGCCATTCCCAGATCATCATTCTCGGCTCCGGCCCTGCCGGTTACACCGCCGCGATCTATGCCGCGCGCGCCTTGCGCAAGCCGATGCTGATCGCGGGGATCCAGCCGGGCGGACAGCTGACCATCACCACCGACGTGGAGAACTATCCGGGCTTCGCCGACGTCATCCAGGGCCCATGGCTGATGGAGCAGATGCGCGCCCAGGCCATCCATGTCGGCACGGAGATGGTGGAAGACCACATCATCAAGGCCGACCTGCAGAAGCGCCCCTTCACCCTCACCGGCGACAGCGGAGCCATCTACACCTGTGACGTGCTGGTGATCTGCACAGGAGCGCAGGCGAAGTGGCTCGGCCTCGAGAGCGAGAACAAGTTCAAAGGCTTTGGCGTATCCGCGTGCGCCACCTGCGACGCCTTCTTCTATCGCGGCAAGGAAGTCATCGTCGTCGGCGGCGGCAACACGGCCGTGGAAGAAGCGCTGCACCTCACGCACTTCGCCTCGAAGGTGACAGTCGTCCACCGCCGTGACCACTTCCGCGCAGAGAAGATCCTGCAGGACCGCCTGTTCAAGAACCCGAAGGTCAACGTGTTGTGGGACACGGAGCTGGCCGACGTGATCGGGCAGGAAGGCCCGCTCAGCGTCACCAAGGCGAAGCTGCGCAATCTCAAGACCGGTGAAGTCACCGAACAGCCCGTGCACGGCATCTTCATCGCCATCGGCCACGCGCCGCAGACCAGCCTCTTCACCGGCCAGCTGGAGATGAAACAGGGCGGCTATCTCAAGACCGCGCCGAATTCGACCGCCACATCCATTTCCGGCGTCTTCGCTGCAGGCGATGTGGCTGATGACATCTTCCGCCAGGCCGTCACCGCGGCCGGCCTCGGCTGCATGGCCGCGCTTGAGGCAGAGAAGTATATCGAAGGCCTTCCCAAGGACGCGCCTGCCCCGGCAGCGTACTGATCCATGTCGAACCGCGCAGCTTACGATCGCTGGATCGCCACACTCCGCCCAACCGGCATCGAGCTGATCGAAGGCCTCTTCAAGGCCATGCCAGGCAAGCTCGACGCGCCTGATGTTAGGCACGGCGAACCTCTGCGCGCCGGCGGATATGGCGAGGATCGCAGTGTCTACACCCAGACCCTCTTTGCGCCCGATGGCGAAGAGCCCCGCACAGTCCATCTCGGCCTGGACGTTTTCGCTCCGGCAGGCGCAGACGTCTTCACACCGCTCAGCGGCCGCGTGCACTCCTCACGCATCAACGATGCGGAAGGCGACTACGGCCCCACCATCATCCTGGAACACGCACCGGTCTCGGGCCTGAAGTTCCACACGCTCTACGGCCACCTCGCGCGCGACAGCCTCAAGGGCCTCAAGCCCGGCACCGCCTTCATGGCTGGCGAGAAGATCGCTGAGTTGGGCACGAAGCGCGAGAATGGCGCCTGGTCGCCTCATCTCCACTTTCAGATCGTCCTCGATATCGGCAGCGCCAAGGGCGACTATCCCGGCGTCTGCCGTCGCAGCGAGCAGGACCATTGGCTCTCGATCTGCCCCGACCCCGGCCCGCTGCTCGGCCTGCGCTAGTCCGCTGGCGTGTCGGCCCTTTTTTCGCTATCCTCTCGACTACCCACGCTGTGAGGGACCGCATGCGAGCGCTATTCCTTGTCACGGTCGCTGGCCTCTTGTTCGCATCGCCCGCCATCGCCCAGACGCCCGGCGCCCCGGCTGTCGCCAGCGCCGAACAGGTCGCTTCGTTGAGTTGGATGCAGGGCGTGCGAGTCCACACCAACGCAGACGGATCGAAAGTGCTAGAGGCGTTTCTGGGTCCGGTGAATGGCGTTGTCACCGGCACAGCGCTCTCTGCGATCGGCGTCGATGGCGCATTTACCGAATACCACCGCATCGGCCCCAATGCCGACGGCGTCTACGGCCTCGATGTCGCCAACACGCGCGGCGGGATGAAGTGGAACTTCACCCCTCTGAAGGCCATCACACCGAACAAGATCACTTTCCAGTCCGCCGATGGAAAACTGACGATCAGCTATGCCGACGATGGCGCAGCCGGCGTCAACGCACAGGTCGATCGCGTCGGCGCCGATGGCGCAAAGACAACCCAGACCTGGCAGTTCAAGCCGGTCGACTAGCTACTTCGCCATCGCGCGCAGCATCCACGCCGTCTTCTCGGCCACTGCAACGCGTTGCGTCATCAGATCTGCCGACGCCTGATCTCCAGCCTCTTCGGCCGCCTTCAGCGCCGTCCGCGCCGAGCGCGCGAGAAGCTCGTTTCCAGTCACCAGATTCGTGATCATCGTCTCGGCGTCCGGAACGCCCTTGTCGGCCGGCAGCTGGGACTTGGCGCCGATCTGCTCGCCCACCGGCGCATATTCGCCGAGCGAGCGGATGCGCTCCGCGATCAGGTCCATCGACAACCATAGGCCATTGTACTGCGTCTCGAACATCAACGGACCAGACTTCAATGGCGTACCCGCGAGGGTTGAGCGCGAGCCCTACGCCGCAGCCATAAGGCTTTCGAACAGCTTGAACCCGTCATTTCCGCCCTCCTGCCCCGCCATCGCCCGCTCCGGGTGGGGCATCATGCCGAGCACGCGGCCATTTTCGGACAGGATACCGGCGATGTCCCGCGCCGACCCGTTGGGATTGCCGACATAGCGGAACGCCACGCGGCCCTCGCCTTCAAGCCGGTCGAGCGTTGCATCGTCCGCGAAGAAGTTGCCGTCATGGTGCGCGACCGGGAACGAGACTTCGCGCTGATCCTTGTAGCCCGCCGTGAACGCCGAAGAGTTGCTCGCGATCGCCAGCGGCTGGGGACGGCAGACGAAGTTCAGCGACGCATTGCGCAGCAGCGCGCCGGGCAGCAGCCCCATCTCGGTCGCCACCTGGAAGCCGTTGCAGATCGCCAGCACATACCCGCCGCGCTGGGCATGGCCACGGATTGCATCCCCGATCGGCGACGCCGCCGCCATCGCGCCGGAGCGGAGATAGTCGCCATACGAAAACCCGCCCGGCAAGACGATCAGGTCCAGCCCGTCCGGCAGCGCGCCATCCTTGTGCCAGACCATCGCTGGCTCCTGCCCCGTCACCTGGCGCAAGGCCGTCTGCGCGTCGCGATCGCAGTTGGAGCCGGGAAAAACGATGACAGCGGATTTCATGACC